>AMZC01000064.1_pt1 | contig 61755 bp, 53 predicted proteins | sample 948551 | NCBI WGS metagenome assembly AMZC01 (sample SAMN01120625, study PRJNA171369) | bioreactor sludge metagenome | biome: sludge; isolation source: anaerobic thermophilic cellulolytic sludge from lab reactor | place: China: Hong Kong, Shek Wu Hui wastewater treatment plant | collected... | reverse complement strand
TTCAAAACCCACCGGCTTTGGGACGGATACGGCGTCAATCCACAGTACTCATCAGGAACGGGTGAGGTACAATGAAATTTACCATCAAAATTCACTACCAGAAAGGAGTTCCATGCGTCCCAATCGATTGCGCGCCATTCTGCAAAGTGGAGAGTTTGCCATTGGCACGATGATTCAAGAGATTCGTTCTCCTGCAATAGCTATCATCCTTGCTCATGCCGGTTTTGATTTTGCGTTCATTGACATGGAACACGGCCGATTCGACCTCGAATCTGCCGCCAACCTCATTCAATCCCTGCGATTGGCAGGGTTAACTCCGCTGGTTCGTGTCCCTGAAAGCGAATATCACCTCATTGCCCGGGTTTTAGATGCCGGAGCGGAAGGAATCATGGTTCCTCGGGTTGAAACCCCCGCCCAGGTGAAGCAGATTGTCAACAGTGTGCGGTTCCCACCCCTCGGGAAAAGAGGGTTGTCAACCACCAAAGGCCATAATGATTTTCAATCGGCTGACCCATGGGAATTTACGCGCTTTATGAATCGTGAGAACCTCGTCATCCTGCAGATCGAACGCAAAGAGGCCGTAGATCAGATTGAAGACCTGCTCGATGTCCCCGGGGTCGATGGTGTAGTCATCGGCCCTACCGACCTATCGGTCTCCCTCGGCGTAAGCAAAGCCCTGGACGACCCGCACATGGTGATAGCAATCGACAGAGTGGTGGCCGCAGCCAGACGTCGTGGCCTGTTCAGCGGTATTCATGCCGGAATGGATTGGATTTCGTTCTGGCGCCCACGCGGAATGACGTTGCTGGCCTGCGCTACCGATCTTGATTTACTGAACACCTCGTTTCACCATCTATCCGCCGAATTGCGGAAAGTCGGCCAGAAAGGTTAATCGTCGCAGGCCTTTCCTTTCCCATACAGCTCTGTCAGGCAGAAGCGACCTCGCTCTCTTTTTCCAGCAAAGCCTGCTTGCGTTGAATTCCCCAGCGATACCCTCCCAATCCTCCATCACTGCGCTTCACCCGGTGACAGGGGATAACCACCGCTACCGGGTTCGCGGCGCATGCGTTGGCTACCGCCCGAACAGCCGAGGGCTTCCCGATAGACTCAGCTACCTGCCGATAGGTTCGCGTTTCACCATACGGGATGCGTCGCAGAGCTTCCCACACCTCCCATTGAAAGGCCGTTGCCCGGATATCGAGGGGTAAATCGAGCTGTTTTTCTCGCCCTTCCAGGTGGGCAAGGATGGCCTGCACCCAGTCTTGTAGCTGGCCGCGATCCTGCACAAGTTCTGCTGAGGGAAACTCTTCTCGTAAACCGGCAAGCAGAGCGTTATCACCCTCACCAAAACGTACCGCACACACCCCGCGGTGAGTTGCTGCTACCAGTAAACGCCCCATCCAACTTTCCACAATGGCGTAATTCAACTCCATACCCTTCCCTCCTTTGCGATATTGACCGGGGGTCATCCCAAGCCATCGATCAGACGCCTCAACAACGCGACTGCTGGATGTATATCCTGCTTCGAATTGCGCTTCGATCACCCGGGCGCCCTTTCGGAGATGGCTTTTAAAAGCTTCTGCACGTATCAATGATGTGTACTGCCGTGGTGTCATGCCAGTTACCTCTTTAAACACCCTGTGCAGGTAAGTCGGGCTGATGTTCAGCCGCCGGGCCAACATCTGAAGAGTCAGAACCGTCTCCTTCTCTTCCTCCAGAATAGAACAGGCCTGCCTGACCAGCCATACACGATCATCAGGGGCGGAGGTCTCTAGAGGGCGGCAACGCTTACAGGGACGGAAACCCGCCGCAAGGGCATCTTCTGGGGTTGCGAAAAACAACACATGTTCGCGCCTGGGTTGACGCGAGGCACACGAAGGTCGGCAAAAAATCCCCGTGGTACGCACCGCATAGACAAATTTTCCGTCCTGGTCTCGATCTCGTATCTGAACCGCTCGCCAGCAGACTGACTCATCCATTAATTTCACCTTTACCGTTCCCAACCGGTCTTGATTCATGCGTCTATCTTACCCGGTTCCAACAGGGGATTCTATCCGAATTTTACACAGCAATTCGGTATGCTATAATTCGAGGACTCATTTCGATCGTGGAGAAGGTATGAAACGCTCCCTGACCTTTCAGGAAATCATCCTCACCTTGCAAGATTTTTGGGCCAGACAGGGTTGTTTAATCTGGCAGCCGTATTACACTCAGGTAGGCGCGGGAACGTACAACCCCGCTACGTTTTTACGGGTCCTCGGCCCCGAACCGTGGAATGTGGGCTACGTGGAACCGTCCATCCGCCCGGACGATGGCCGTTACGGAGAGAATCCCAACCGCCTGCAGCAGCACTACCAGTTCCAGGTCATCCTTAAACCGGACCCCGGTGACCCACAGGAACGTTACCTGCAATCCCTCCAGGCGCTGGGAATAGATCCTCGCCAGCATGATATTCGTTTTGTCGAAGACAACTGGGAATCTCCAGCACTGGGCGCCTGGGGATTGGGTTGGGAAGTCTGGCTGGATGGTCAGGAAATTACTCAGTTTACCTATTTCCAGCAGGCGGGTGGTTTTGCCCTCGACCCGGTGTCGGTAGAGATCACTTACGGGCTGGAACGAATTGCCATGGCACTCCAGCGGGTACGGAACTTTCGGGATATTCAATGGAGCCCCGATCGCACCTACGGAGACGTCAACCTTCAGGGCGAACAGGAACACAGCCGCTATTACTTTGAAGTGGCCGATGTCGAGCGCCTGAGGCAAATGTACGACCTTTTTGAAGCTGAAGCCCAGGCCGCCCTCGAACATGAGCTGGTACTCCCCGCTCATGATTACGTGCTCAAATGTTCCCACACCTTCAATATCATGGATACGCGCGGTGCCATTGGCGTCACCGAACGGCAGGCGCTTTTTGCACGTATGCGCGACTTAGCCCGCCGGGTGGCCGTGGCTTATGTGGAACAACGTAAAAAACTGGGGTTCCCCTGGCTGAAAGATGTGCGTCCCACCGTGTCTCCATCCACACCCGTAGAGGAAAGTTCGTCTGCCCCCCTCGCCCGGCCAGCTGACTTCCTCCTTGAAATTGGCGTCGAAGAACTGCCTGTTGCCGATCTGGAGAGCGCTTTGCTTCAACTTCAGGAGCGCCTTCCGGCTCTTCTCGCCGAACAGCGCCTTTCTCACGGTGAGATACAGGTTTTCGGAACACCCCGCCGCCTGGTAGCTCTGGTGAAAGACCTGGCTCCTTCCCAGCCCGACCGCACCACCCTCGTCAAAGGGCCGCCAGCGGCACGCGCGTTTGACGCCAGTGGCCGCCCAACCCAGGCCGCCGAGGGCTTCGCCCGCAGCCGGGGGGTGGCGGTCGATCAATTGCGGATAGAAGAGATCGATGGAGGGCGTTATGCCGTCGCCGAAGTACACGAAGCCGGGCGGAGCACCCCGGCCGTCCTCCGTGAAGCCCTTCCCGGTTTACTTGCGGCCCTGAAATTCGAAAAATCTATGCGCTGGAACGACAGCCAGGTCTCCTTCTCCCGTCCCATTCGCTGGCTGGTGGCCCTGCATGGCGGGGAGATCATTCCTTTCGAATACGCCGGGCTGCGCGCCGGACGCACAACCCGTGGATTGCGCTTCCGCGAGCCTGCAATGATGGAACTCCATCACCCCACCGATTACTTCTCCACCATGCGCGCCCAGGGAATTATCCTCGACCCTGCTGAACGCCGTGATGTAATCGCCAGCCAGGTACGCCATCTTCTCCAGGAGATTGGCGCATCTTCCAGAGTGGATGATGGCCTCCTCGATGAGGTCACCCGCCTTGTGGAAGCTCCCACCGCCCTGCGTGGTACCTTCGAGCCCGAATACCTCAAACTCCCCCCTGAGGTGCTGATCTCGGTGATGAAAAAACACCAGCGCTACTTCCCGGCTTACGCCGAGTCGGGCGGTCTGCTTCCATACTTTATTGCCGTGCGCAACGGAGATGACCAATACCTGGACGTCGTTACGGATGGAAACGAACAGGTTATCCGGGCACGGTTCGCTGACGCTTCCTTCTTTATTCAGGAAGATCTGAAACACTCCCTGGAAGATCATCTTCCCCGCCTGGGAACGCTGACCTTTCAGGTCAAACTGGGTTCCATGCTCGACAAGTCTCGCCGCATTGAGGCTCTGGTGGAACCTCTCTCTTCCTTCATTCCCCTGAACGAAGAAGAGCTGGCCGTCGCCCGCCGCTCCGCCAGGCTCTGCAAAGCTGATCTGGTTACCCACATGGTGGTTGAAATGACCTCCCTTCAGGGGATCATGGGACGTTATTACGCCCTGCATTCTGGCGAAAGCCCTGCCGTCGCTGAAGCCATCTTTGAACATTACCTGCCCCGCTACTCCGGCGATACCCTGCCTGCTTCCAAACCCGGCTTACTCCTCAGTGTGGCCGATCGGCTGGACACACTTTCCGGGTTGTTCGCTGCCGGGCTGGCCCCCAGCGGCACCAAAGATCCATTCGCTCAACGCCGTGCCGCTCTGGGACTGGTTCAGGCACTGATCGGCACGCACACCCCCTTCGATTTACGGGAAGGGTTGCGCCTGGCCGCCGCCCACCTGCCTTTACCGGCCAGTCCTGAAAGCCAGGCCGCCTGTTTTGAGTTCATCACCGGACGATTACGCAGTTACCTCCTGGACGAACTGGGCTTCCGGTATGACATCGTGGACGCCGTCATGGCTGAACAGGCGCACAACCCGCTGGGTGCCTGGCAGGCTACCCGTGAATTGAGCCGCTGGGTTGAACGCCCCGATTGGAATACCATTCTGCCCGCGTACAGTCGCTGTGTGCGTATCACTCGAGACCAGCCCGAAATCTACTCCGTCAACCCGGCCCATTTCAGCCATCCGGCAGAGCATGAGCTTTTCGAAGCCATACAGAAGGCCGAAACAACCCACTCCAACGCCGGTTCTCCAGATAGTTTCTTGCAGGCTTTCCTGCCAGCCATTCCAGCCGTCAACCGCTTCTTTGATGCTGTGCTTGTCATGGACGAAGACCCTGTCGTGCGTGCCAATCGTCTTGGCCTGCTCCAGCGAGTGGCCGCTCTGGCGCGCGGTACAGCGGACCTTTCTCGTCTGGAAGGATTTTAAAGATTCCCCCTCTGGTTACCTGCCGGAGTCCACGTTCAGACTGACGTGGACTCCGGGTTTATTTCCATGGGATCAACCAGTACTCTGTACCATCTCCTTCAGCCGCCCAGCCAGTATACCCGCCGGTAAGGGTTTCCACTTTCCACCACACCCAGCCATCGGCACAGACCGGCCCCTCCAGCACCCGGGCAACTTCGCCCGGTTGAATCCATCCCACGCGTTCTGCATCTTTACCGGCCTCCTTTCGCAGGCGTTGCGGTAAGGCAGGCTCCTCCAGCGTGCGCACCTGGTCTCCCACTTCCAGCCGTGAATAGGGGGCGTCGGGGCAGGGCCGATGCGCGCGAAGAATGGGAGTGGCCGTAACCATGGGGGTAGGTCGGACGGTAGGGCCAATCGCCACCTCCAGGGACGCAGTTTGCGCCATGGGGTCAATACGAAATACTTTTCCGCCCACCAGGCTGGTCACCCAGGCCGCACCTACCGCCCAGGACACATTGCTGAGAGGTAAATCGAGCGAAAGTTCGGCTACAACCTGATCATTCCCCGTATCAACCTGAATGACCTTCCCCCACGGGGCGGCCAGCCACAGCCAGCGATCTCCGATCACCATCCCTGCTGGCCCGATCGGTGGATGTTGCCCCAGTCTGATTTCATCATAGAGATGCCCCTCAAAACTCAAGCGGTAAAGCTTGCCATAAGCCTGAGAAAACATCCAGAGGCTGGTATCCGAAGCCGTCAGTGCATCTTCAATCTGCCAGTCAGGCGTCCCTGCAAGTTGCACTGGCGAACTGACCAGCGTCGCAGGGTCAATGCGCACCAGAGCCGTTTCGATGGGCATCTTCACCAGCCCCCACACCACACCCCGTGCAACGGTTAAATCCAGTACGGGGCCCACCTGGCCGTACCCTGCTACCTGACCGGTTCGGGGGTCGATGCGCACCACTCCCCCGGTCTCATGATATTCCTCCCCCGGTAAGAGAATGTTCGTCAGAGGCCGTTCAGTGACCCCCACCCAGATGAACCCTGCCCCTGCCACCAGGCAATTCGTTTCTCCCTGAGGTACTGGGATGACAACCTGAAGGGTGTAATCCGCCAGTGAGAATTTCAACACCCGGTCTCCTTCTCGATCCAGAGCCCAGGCCGCCCCCTCTCCAAGAACCATCTGTTCAGGGTGCATTCCGGTAGGAATGATCACCAGCGTCGCCCCGCTGATCGGGTCAATCACCCGTACCTGGCCATCCACAGGGTTAGCCACCCAGAGCAACTGGTCTGGAGAAAGCAACGTGGGGGTAGAGGTGAACCCCGGGGTTGGGGTTGGTGCGGTTTGTGGGGTAGCAACCATCTCCGTTGAGGTTGCCCGGGGCATCTCCTGGCCGTCAACCCGTATGGGATTGATCAGATTACACCCCCCCATGAACACAAGCGTCAGGCACAAACCCAAAAACCAGTGTTTTCGTTGCATGATGAAATTATATCCGTGGAACACTTCGAAGATCATGCCGTTATAATACATTTATGTCCTCGATTGATGAGATCAAAACGCGAATTGATATCGTCGATCTGGTATCCGAAACCGTTCAACTCCGGCGTACCGGGAAGAACTACACCGGATTTTGCCCGTTTCATCCCAACAGCCGAACACCCGCTTTTGTGGTTTTCCCTGAGAGCGGCACCTGGCGTTGCTTCGGCCAGTGCAATGAAGGCGGCGACATCTTCCGCTTTGTAATGAAAAAAGAAGGATGGGACTTCCCCCAGGCGCTCCAATATCTGGCAGAAAGAGCCGGTGTACGGCTGGAACCTCTCACGCCGGAGCGTGAAGCGGAGAAAGAGGAACACGAAAAACTGCGTGCCCTTCTGGAAGAAGCGGTCACGTTTTTCCGCCACCACCTGCTTGAAACTCAGCCCGGCAAAGCGGCATGGGCTTACCTGCAAAAACGCGGGTTGACTCCTCAGACCATTGAAGCTTTTGGGCTGGGGTATGCCCCTGACTCATGGGACGCAGCCTGCCAGCATTTCCTCTCTCGAGGCTACACGCAGGAAGAACTGCTCCAGGTTGGCCTTGTGACCGAGCGCGATTCGGGCGGGGTCTACGACCGCTTCCGAAACCGACTGATGATCCCCATCCGCGATGCCAGCGGTAAAATGTGCGGTTTCGGCGCTCGCATCCTCGATCCTCAGGATCAGCCTAAATTCCTCAATACCCCTCAGACCGTTCTTTTTGATAAAGGCCGTCTGTTGTATGGGCTTGACCAGGCCCGCAAAGCCATCCGGAACGCCGATCAGGTTGTGATTGTCGAAGGATACCTGGACGTCATCGCACTTCACCAGGCCGGTTTTGCCAACACCGTTTCTCCCATGGGCACGGCCCTCACCGAAGACCAGCTGCGCCTGCTGAAGCGCTTCACCCGCCGCATCGTTCTCGCCCTCGACCCTGATGCCGCCGGACAAAAAGCCACCTTACGCGGCCTGGAAGTTGCCCGTCAGGCCATGGACGTCTCCAGCGAGCTGGTGTTTGATGCTCACGGGCTGATCCGCCAGGAAGGGCGCCTTCAGGCAGACCTGCGCGTGACCACCCTGCCAGAGGGACTCGACCCGGATGAAATTGCCCTGCGCGACCCGCAGGAATGGGCTCACATCGTTGAGACAGCCAAACCCATCGTGCTGCACGTCATGGAAACCCTCGCCTTCGGACGCGATTTGAACGACCCCAAAGTTAAAAGCGAGATCGCCTCACGGGTATTACCTCTCATTAACGACGTGGCGAGCCCGGTCGAACGGGAAGATTACCGGCAACGCCTGGCGCGTTTGCTCCGCGTGGATGAACGCGCCTTGCAGGCCTCCCCTCCCCCTTCCCAGCGCCGGGTCACCCGCCGCCGCCAGCCTTCACCTTCCTCTGAGCAAACACCTTCTGTTTTATCCGCCCGCTTAATGCCCACCCGGGCGCTCGAAGCTCACGTCCTGCGCCTGCTTCTGCGTTTTCCCGAGTCTCTATACAACCTGGATCGCCTTCTTCAGGAAGCAGGCTTGAACCGCTTCTCGAGTGAGGATTTTGAGGAAGCCGACCATCAAATGTTAGCCCGGCAAGTCCTTTCCTCTCTGGAGCAGGACGCACTCGATGCCAGCCACTACCTGGTCGAATCGATCCCTGAAGAGCTCCGTGAAACCGTGCAGACCTATCTGGAGCCTTTTCCCGGCGGCGAGCCCACTCCCCAGAAAGCCTTCGAAGACCTGGTGCATACCCTGTTACGCCTGCGCGAAACCCGGGTGCGTGCCAGCCTCGACCAGTTGCGCTTCATGCACAGCGATCCGCAAGAACCATCCGATTTTCCCACCCGTCTGAATGAAATGACCCTCCAGTTCACCCAGACTCTGCAACGAATTCATCGTGCACTCAGGCAACCCATCCTTCCCTGAAAGCCTTCCCGGAATTTTCAGTCTTCCTTGATGCTTAAAAATAGCCCCTTCCCCTTTCTTAAACCAATTTGACAATTGTGGTATATTTATCCCATGGCTCGAAAGAAAATACCCTCTTCTCGCCCACACGCTTCTGTGGAAAAGCCGGATGAGAATCTGCTCCCTTCCAGTGACGCTCCTGCCAGCCGCCTTTCTCGCTCCGGCATGGTAAATGATCCAGACCTGCCAGAAGATGCCGAACCAGGGGGCGAGGATGAACTCGAAGAGAAAGAAGAGACCGAAGAACCCATCGCCACTGCCGGGGCTGAGGAATGGAATGACATCAGCCTTGAAGATGTGGTTGAATTGCTTGATTCCTCCGTGGTGGCGATGGAGCTTTCGGAAGACCCCGTCAGGCTCTATCTGAAAGAAATCGGGCAAATCAACCTGCTGGATGCCGACAGCGAATTCAGGCTGGCAGCGCGAATCGAGGCGCAGCGGTTTCTTGAGAATCTGCAAAAGCATCTTCCTCAAGGCAGTGATCGGCCCAACGAAGCGCTCTTTGGCATGGTGGCGCGAGAGATGATCACCTCGTATAACCGGATGATCGAGGATGCCCGCACCCTGCAACAGGGCAATGTGCCAGACCTGGCACTCACCCTGGCTGAAGCCCAGTTACTGCGCCGCCAGTGGCAGGCCGATGAACCCTCTTACCTGCGAACCTATCTTGATAACGGCCTGTGGGGTAAAGATGCTCTGTGGGATGGTTTTGTACGGCACACCTTCACTATGTTTATTGGCATGTACCTCCTGCCTCCGGCTCTGGCGGACTCACTCCTTCACCGTCTGAAAGACACCAACCAGATGCCCGACCTGGACTTCTTCCTCACTCACATGCCCCCGGAAGCGGAACTGGCCAATGAAGTTGAGGGAGTCCGTCGGCGGGCTGAAGAAGCCAATCAGACGCTTATCCGCGCTAACCTGCGCCTGGTAGTGAGCATTGCCAAGCGTTACCTCGGACGAGGGATTTCTTTCCTCGACCTGATTCAGGAAGGCAATCTGGGGTTGTTGCGGGCTGTGACCAAGTTTGATCCTACCCGTGGTTTCAAATTCTCAACCTACGCCACCTGGTGGATTCGTCAATCGATCAGCCGCTACATTGCCGAACAGGCCCGTACGATTCGCATTCCAGTCCATCTCTTTGAGGCCATCACTCGCTTGCTACGGGTTCAGCGCACCATGGTGCAACAACTTGGCCGTGAACCCACTGCCGAAGAACTGGCCCTGGAGGGAGGGTTCCTCTCCGAAGAAGACACTCGCGCCATCAAGCAGGCGCGTAAAGAAGGAAAACCCATCGATCCAGAGGTGCTCCGGCGCTGGAACTGGGCCACGGCCAAAGTACAACGCATCCTCCAGTCCGCCGAAGAACCCGTTTCTCTGGAGCGCCCGGTGGGCGATGAAGAATCCAGCCAGCTGGGAGATTTCATCGAAGACGACGAAGCCCTGGAGCCGATGGATGCCGCCGCGCGAGAAATGCTCCGCGAGCAGGTACAAAATGCTCTCGGCGCCCTTTCAGAACGAGAACGGCAGGTTCTCGAACTTCGGTTTGGCCTGATCGACGGAAAAGACCACACCCTGGAAGAAGTCAGCCGTTATTTCAACGTTACCCGCGAGCGCATTCGCCAGATCGAGGCCAAGGCACTTCGTAAACTGCGCCATCCCACCCGTAGCCGTCACCTCCGCGAATACCTCTCTTAAAAGAGGGGTCACCTTTTCCTGAGACAGGCTGCTCCGTAGATTGTGGAGCAGCCTGTTTAACCCGTCCCCAGGTCAGATTGAAAGGTACTTATAAGGTAAGGAGCCCTTCGAAGATCATATAATCGAAAGGCGGATGTAATCGTTTATGGCACTTCGTGTTCTTCTCGTTCAGGCAGAACCGCGCCTTACAGAACCTTTACTGCGCTATTTTAAACAGCGCGGAGACGAAGTCTGGCAGGCGTGGGATCTGGGTCAGGGGCAGGCACTCCTGGAGCAGGTCAAACCGCAGCTGATGGTGATGGATCTGCATTTTTCCAGCCAGGAATGGTATGCCTTCCTGCGTGAGGCCCGCACGGCCAATCCCGCTTTAAAAGTGATCATGACCAATCGCTACCCGGATCTGCAACGAGAACTCAGAGCCCGTGAGCAGGGCGTCCGGGTGTTCCTCCGTCAACCATTTACCTCGCGGTGGATCGAACAGGCCCTTCACCAGTTAGAAGAAGACACCGTGCCACGCTCCCCGCGCATGGTGAAACCCGCCTCACCGCATGAAGTGCGCATGCCCATGCGGGTTAAAATCACCCTGCCTTACCTCCTGCTGGCCATTCTGTTCGCCCTGGCCAGTGCATACCTGATCAGCCGGGTCGCCCTCGAATCAGTTCAGGAACGATTTCTAAACCAGCTGGTAAAAACCGGGCTTCAGGCACAAGACGGCCTGGTACAGGAAGAAAACCGCTTGCTCGAAACCCTTCGCCTGATTGCCAATACCCAGGGTCTTCCCGAAGCCATGCAATTAAAACAGGCCGAAACTCTCCGAGAGCTACTTCTTCCGGTGGCGGCTAACAGCCAGGAAGAAGAAATGATCCTCCTCGATTCATCCGGGAACCACCTGCTCACACTCACCCACGTGCCGGATGGTGGCGTTGGAGAATACCGTGCAACCACCGGTGGAAGTGAAGCCGCCAGCTGGCCTTTCGTCAGGCAAGTGTTGGAGGGGAAAAGCGACGCGACAGGTGATAAATTTGCCGGGCGTGGTTCTGGCCCTCTGGGAGAAATGATCTATGTAGCCGGCCCGCTGTATGATCCAGCCGGTAACCGCCTTGGTGCCGTGCTGGTAGGAAAATCGTTGCTTACCCTGGCCCGTGAACTCTCCAGAGACACCCTCAGTGATGTCACTTTTTATGACCTTCAGGGCCAGCCCCTGGCCACATCCCTCAACGCGGAAAGGGATCAGCTCTTACTCTCCGCAGCAGAAGCATCATCCATATTGGAAAGGCAGGATCATTCCAGCCAGACGCGTGACCTTTCCATTTCCAACCTGCGTTATACCGAAGTTCTGGCTCCATGGGAAGTTCGCGGTGGCGAAGATCTGGGGGTCATGGGAGTATCACTCGCTCAGGCGTTTTTTATTCGCACCAGCCGTGCCACCCAGATTGAGATTTTCCTCTTTGTGGCCACGGCAATTTTCCTGGTCATCGCAGTGGGCGTATCGCTCGCCAGCCTGATCACGCGCCCTCTGATGAAGCTGGTTGCAGCCTCCAGCGAGGTCGCCAGCGGAAATTTAGAAGTAAAAGTGGATATTGCAGGCAATGACGAACTGGCCATCCTCGCCAACGCTTTCAATCGCATGGTCGCTGGCCTGCAGGAAGGATCCATTTACCGTGATCTCCTCGGGCGTACTGTTTCACCCGAAGTGCGCGAACAACTCCGGCAGACATTTTCATCAGGCAATCTGCGTCTCGAAGGGCAAGAAGCCGTCGCCACAGTCTTAATGACCGATATTCGCGGCTTCACAACCCTTTCTGAAAAAGTCCCACCTTCTACCGTTCTGCACTGGCTCAATGAATATTTTGGACAGATCGTTCCCATCGTTACTCATTACGGCGGAGTGGTAAACCAGTTTGAAGGCGATGCCATGCTGGCCTTCTTTGGCACCCTCCCTCGCCTGCTCAACCCCAAACAGAGTGCTCTTGCGGCCTGCCAGGCCGCTGTGGAGGTGCTCCAGGCCATCGAACGGTTGAACAACCAGCGCCGCGCGCGGGGAGAACCCCAGCTCATTACTGGTATCGGCATAAACACCGGGGTGGTCATCGCCGGTGGTCTGGGCACAAGCGACCGCCTGCACTATACTATCATTGGCGATACCGTCAATTCGGCGCAACGTCTGGAGTCTTTAACGCGTGCATTGTTTGACAGTTCTGCAATCCTGGTCAGCCATGCCACCTTTCAAGCCCTTGCTGAACACCAGGGCCGTTTCCACTTTGAAGCTCTGGGGTATCATCAGGTGCGTGGCAAGGCGGAAAGGATCCAGGTCTACCGTCTCCATCCTCCACGGAATCCAATTGGCTGGGAAGGTATGCTGTGAGCACCAAACCCGAACGCCATCTGCCTGCCTGGCAGCGGCTCTCATGGAGTATCTTCCTCCTCCTCCTTTTCCTGGGGGGGCTGGCAGCCCTGGGAGGGGCCATATTCTCCCCTGCCTGGCTGGTGACCGCCGGAACACTGCCTGTGGCTCTGCATTCCTTCCAACACGCCGATTATTCCGCCGATCTTCGTGGGCTTCACCCTTTGGCCTTTGGGCTCGGACTGGTGGGCGAAGCCGCTCGCGATATGGCACCATCCGCCTTATCTCCCATGGACGACCTGCGCATCCTCCTGCAAACCCCGGTTCCAACTGTGACGCCATATCCCACCCGGTCAGGCCTGCGCACCGCACTTCCCACCTTCACCCCAACCCCAATCACGCCAGCCAGCGCCACCCCTCCTTCCATCCCCTCGCCTTCAGCCACTGGAACCCCCACCGGCCTTCCTTCTTTTACACCGAGCTTTACGCCTTCAGCCACGTTGCCATTCCCCCCCTCCTCTACCCCTACAGCCTCTCTGCAGCCCCTTCCGACCCGGCGTACCTCTACCGCCACCGCTGCGCCATTCATCCCCACCCCCACGCGTATGCCGCCAACCACCCCACCCACTTCTATCCCGCCAACCATCGCTCCACCCACGGCTGCCCCACCTGCCTACCCGCCGCCCCCGGAGACGACCCAACCTCCCTATCCCTGAACTGGAGGGTTCCATGAACCTGATCCTCCTCGGAGCAGGGCTGATCGTGCTCCTGATCCCCGGTCTGGCAGGGATGGCCTGGCTGCGTCCATTCGATCCCGCCCGTGAGCCAGCCGAATTCCTGGCCGACGCCATTGCCCTGAGTATTTCGCTCACGAGTCTTGCCGGGCTCTTATTCAATCTGCTCGGCATTTACCCCGGCGCCGCAGGAGCAGCCATTCTGTACGGCTTATGTCTGGCCGGTGCAGTCACAGGTTTTCTTTACCGCGGCTCTGCGCCCTTTCCTGTGCGTCAAAAGCTACCCGCCTTGTTCAACGGCCTGGCGGCAGGGGTCTGCATCGCGGCACTCCTCTGGTTTCGGCTTTACCAGGTGAGGAACCTTGTGCTTCCCAACTGGGTTGACTCAGTCCATCACACCCTGATTGTCAGAGTCATCCTCGAAAGGGGTGGCCTTCCGGGCGACTTACACCCCTACCTGGATGCTCCATTTTCTTATCATTACGGGTTTCATTTGCTCGCCGCTTCCTTCGCAAGCTGGGCACAGCTTTCGCCTGATCAGGCCGTGCTCCTCCTGGGGCAGGCAATCAATGCTCTGATTGCTCTTTCCATTTACCGCCTGGCACGCGGTTTGGAAATTCCCCGTTCCGCCGCCGCCCTGGCAGGGCTGTTGACAGGCTTTGGGTTCCACATGCCCGCCTATTACGCTACCTGGGGACGCTACACCCTTTCCACCGGCCTGGTAGTTCTCTTTCCGGCCATGGCCGCTGCCCTCGAGGTGCGCCGTCATCCGGGCAACCGCAGGGCTGGGCTCTTTTTTGCCCTGCTCACAGCCGGGGTCTGTCTGAGTCAGTATCTGGCGATTGTTTTTCTGGTGCTATTTCTCTTTGTGCTTGCCCTGCCCGGGTTATGGCAGGCCATCAAACGGCGGTCAGTGCACCTTGCCCCGCTCGAACTGGCCGGGTGGGCATGGGCTGGCGGGATACTGGCTTTTCCATGGCTCTTCCGCGCTTTGATGGATAACCTTTCTCAGGCTCGCGTACAGGGAATCAGGCTGGCTGTCCGGTCTTCTGATTGGAACTATCTGATCAGCCTGCTCGGCCCACGCTCTAACCACATCCTTCTGGGTTTCGCAGCGCTGGGACTGCTTCTGGCCGGACTTTCCGCCCCATCCTCCCTGCGTCTTTTTGCCGCCTGGAGCAGCCTCATGCTTCTCTTCTCCCAGCCTTTTTTCCTTCAACTGGGCCCATTCCGCCCCGACCTGTACGCCATTGTCCTTTTTGCCCCCGCCGCGATCCTCCTCGTATATCTCATCGACAGAGCCTGTGCGGCGCTCGGTCGGCGTACCCACCCCCGGCTGGCGACCGGCGCGATGATCCTCGTCTCCTCTCTGCTCCTCCTCTGGGGCATCCGGGAAAACCGTAACATCATCAACCCCGTCACCGTCCTTGCCACCCGGGCCGACCTGCATGCCCTGCGCTGGGCACAGGCCAATCTGCCCTCGGATGCACGCTTTTTCATTAATGCCACTCCCTGGCAGGGAAACATTTACCGCGGCACCGATGGCGGTTACTGGCTCATGCCTTACGCCGGCTTTTATACCCTCGTTCCGCCCGTCCCCTACATGTGGCTCGACTCTTCCTCCATCGAACAGATCAACCGGCTTGCGCACCTTGCCGGCCAGGTGAAGGGGTGTACTCCAGATTTTTGGGAAATTGTGCGAGAGGCTCGGCTGACGCATGTGTATATTCACGAAGGCAAGGGCAGTTTGCAGTCCGCCCCGTTAGACTTCTGCCCCCGGCTGACCCTCCTCTATCGTCAACAGGGAGTCTCCATTTACGCCATCGAACAACTCCCATAAACAAACGAGGGCTGTTCGAACTGAACAGCCCTCGCCGACCCATTTCAGAGATCAGGCAGCCTCGCGGTCTTCTGGAGGATGGGCACGAATTGAATTGCGGATTAACTCAGTCGGCATGGTTTTATCCAGAAATGGCGCCAGCCCAACCACCACCTCAGCACTGATCGTGCCTTCTGCCACATGGCCAAGAATCTTCTGCAACGCCGACTGACTGAAAAACGGGGCCAGCTCCACCAGAATGTTTGCATCCAGAGCCTCTTCTGAGACCCGGTCAACCAGCCGTTCTAAAGCCTCCCTGCGTAAGAAGGGCGCCAGCGACTCGAGCAACCGGAGGTCAATTTTCCCATCCACGGCTTCAAAAACCAGCCTCTCCAGCGTCTCCGCTTTGAGGAAGGGGGCCAGTTCTTCAATATGCACTCTCTCCACAGACCCTTCCCAAACCCGATCCACCAGACGGTCGAGGGTTTCGGTGCTCAGGAAAGGCGCCAGGCCAGAGAGAAGCTCTGCCTGAATCTCACCCTTAAGCACCCGATCCACCAGGGAATCCAGGGCCTCTTTACTCAGAAAAGGGGCCAGCTCTTCCAGTTGTTCCTCACTCAAACGTCCTTCTCCTACCTGCTCCACCAGCTGGTTAAGGGTGTTCTTGCTTAAAAAGGGAGCCAGTTCCATTAAGAAATCCGGGCTGATCTCCCCTTCCATGACCCGATGCACCAGGGTATCGAGAGTCTCGCGGCTGAGAAATGGAGCCAGGCTACTTAATAATTCGCGGTTCATTTTCCCGTCCACCACGCCCTCCACCAGTTCACTGAGAAGTTCCTGGCTAACAAACGGCGCGAGTTCTACAATTTGTTCCATGCTGAAGGGAAAGCCCTTCATTTTCTCGATAACGGCATCCATCGTGCTGGGGCGCGTCAGAGGGGCGAGCTCGATCAAAGACTGGAAATCGGCTTTCTTTTCTACCAGCATCTTTGATGCCTGATCCAGATTTCCTTCCGCGATCTCCTGGGCCAGCTCGCCCGCAACCGTTCGGCTTCGATCACGGAAAAGACCTCCCGCACCGCCGTTGAGCAGGTGATCCACGCTCACGCGAAAAACCCGCGCAATTTCAGCCAGGGTGGTAATATCCGGGAAGACTCACCGGTTTCCCAGCGGGAGACGGCCTGCGGAGTCACGTGGAGGCGCTCGGCGAGTTCGCTCTGGGTCCAGTCTCGCTGCCGACGTAATTGCGAAATACAGGCTCCGGTTTTCTTTGGGTCGATCATTGAGTCATCCTTTCTCTTTCAGAAATTATCTTCCGGTATCTGCCCCGGAAAAGGAGAGCTGCGCGCAGTTCCAAACGACAATCTCACTGTATCAAACGCCGGGAGAAAAATCAAACAACCGCTGGTTGAATCTCGCTCCTGCAGTCTCAACTGCCCATTGAGTCTCTCCATAAACCTCCCGGAATTACTTTCCAAACCCCCATCACACGACAAAAATCATCCAATTTGGAGGATTGTGAAATTTGCCACCATGCCTAACCTGTGTTATACTCATTTTCTAGCAAGAGTAATTTGATAAGCTTGGAAGGATTTTCCCATGCTTGATGATTATCTTCCCCTTGTAATTATCATTGTGTTCTCCATCATTCTGGGTGTCCTGGTCATCCTTCTGGGCACACTCTTTGGGCCGCGTCGTCCAAGCGAGAAGAAGGCCATGCCTTACGAATCGGGCATGGTGCCTTACGGCCCGGGCGCGCGGCGTATTCACGTGCGCTATTATCTCGTCGCCGTGCTTTTTATTCTTTTTGATATCGAGGTGGTCTTCTTCCTCCCGTGGGCTGTCGCTTTTCGTGAACTTGGCCTGCCGGGGCTGGCGCTCATGATCATCTTTGTCATTATTTTAGAGGTAGCTCATCTGTTTGCCTGGAAGAAAGGAGCGCTTGAATGGGAATAGAACAGAAACTCGGCAACCTGGGCATCGTCACCACAAACCTGGAACAGGTGGTCAACTGGGCACGTACCAATGCCATGTGGCCGATGCTCTTTGGGCTGGCCTGTTGTGCCATTGAAATGATGGCGGCGCAGGCCTCTCATTATGATATGAGCCGTTTTGGCATGGAATTAATGCGCGCCAGTCCCCGTCAATCCGATCTGATGATCGTCGCCGGACGGGTCAGCCGTAAAATGGCTCCCGTCCTGCGTCAACTTTATGACCAGATGCCCAATCCCAAATGGGTCATTGCCATGGGCGACTGTGCGTCCTGCGGGGGAGTGTTCAATAATTACGCAATCCTTCAGGGGGTTGACGAAATTGTGCCCGTTGACGTGTACGTGGCTGGTTGTCCCCCTCGCCCCGAGGGATTGATCCACGGCATTATGACCCTGCACGAAAAAGTCAAACAGGAAAAGTTCACCAAATGGGGGTAAGAAGCATGGACGAAAAGCTCCAGTTGGCCGTCAACGCTGCCCGTGATCGCTTCGCGGCTTCGGTGCAGGAATTTCGCGGCGAGGTCACCCTCATCACCCCGGCTGAATCTATCGTCGAGCTGATGCGCACCCTGCGCGATGAGTTCGGCTTCGACCAGCTGGTGGATGTAACCGCGGTAGATTATTTCCCCCGGCAGACCCCGCGTTTCCATGTAGTGTATCACGTTCGCGTCCTGGCAAAGTCCCTCGTACTGTGTGTGCGTGTCCCCCTGGACGGCAACGCTCCGCGGCTTTCTACCGTGGAAGGTGTTTACCCTGGCGCAAACTGGTACGAGCGTGAGGTGTACGATATGTTTGGAATCACCTTCACGGGGCACTCCGATATGCGCCGAATTATCATGCCTCAGGACTGGCAGGGGCACCCCCTGCGTAAGGATTACCCGCTGGGCTACGAAGAAGTGCAATACACCTTTAACTTCGATCAGATCAGCGTGCGCAAGCCCCATCCTAAGGAATAACGGAGAAAGCGCATGACAGAAATTCGTGAAGTGTCGGTTGATGAACTCCGCCATCTGGTCTCCGAGCGTGCCCTGGAAGGCGACACCATGTTGCTTAACATGGGGCCGCAGCACCCCTCAACCCACGGTGTGCTGCGCCTGCTGCTGGAGCTGGATGGTGAAATTGTGGTCAGCTGTGTGCCCGATATCGGCTTCCTCCATACCGGGGTTGAGAAAAACATGGAAGCCAAAACCTATCAGAAGGCTGAGGTCATGACAGACCGGCTGGATTATCTTAATCCGCTTGGCAACAACCTCACCTACTGCCTGGCCGTTGAAAAACTATGCGAAATCGATGTCCCCCCCCGGGCACAGGCCATTCGCGTTATCCTTGCCGAGCTGACCCGCCTCAATTCCCACCTTCTCTGGCTGGGCACTTCTGGCCTCGACCTGGCGGCCATGTCCATTTTCCTCTACTGTATGCGTGAGCGTGAAAAGATCCTCGATATTTTCGAGATGGTCTCCGGCCAGCGCATGATGACCACCTACATCCGCCCCGGTGGCCTCTGGAGGGATGTGCCGGTTGAGTTTGAGGATGCGGTGAGCCAGTTCATTGACGCCTTCCCCCGCGAGCTTGATAAATACCACGCCCTGCTTGATACCAACGAGCTTTTTATCGAACGAACCAGGGGAATTTCCATCATCACCCGGGATGAATGTGTGGCTTACGGCATTACCGGCCCCATTTTACGTGCCAGCGGCATGGCCTATGACCTGCGAAAAGCCCTTCCTTACTCAGGATATGAGCAGTACGACTTCAACATCCCCACCCGCACCGAGGGTGACATTTATGCTCGTTACGCCGTGCGCATGGACGAAATGGCCGAATCGCTCAAGATCATCCGTCAGGCCCTGAATAAACTCCCCTTCGGGCCTGTGCGGAGCAACAAGCGTAAATTCGTCCCGCCTCCCCGTTCGGAAATCGGCACCAGCATGGAAGCACTCATCCACCACTTCAAACTGTGGACCGAGGGCTTTTCAGCACCGCCCGGCAGTGTGTATGTAGCCACCGAGTCTCCACGGGGAGAACTGGGGGTATTTCTCGAATCCGATGGCGGTCCCAAACCCTACCGGGTTCATTTCCGCACCCCCACCTTTGCCAACCTGCAAATTATGCCCATCCTCACCCGTGGGCATTTTGTCGCCGATGTAGTTGCCGCCATTGGTAGCATTGATATCGTTCTGGGAGATGCCGACCGGTGAACCAGCTGCTCCAAAAATACCCTGAAGAAGTCCAGCAAATTCTCGCCAAATATCCGCCAGAATTCAAACGCTCGGCAGTGATGCCTTTACTCTATCTGGCTCAGCGCGAAGCGAACTACGTTCCACGTCAGGCGCTACAGGATATTGCCGAAATCCTCGAAATTTCCACCACCGATGTCGCTTCGATCGTCGGGTTCTACACCCTCTACTACGACGAACCCGGAGGCCGTTACCGCATTCAGGTCTGCACCGACCTGCCCTGTGCTTTGCGTGGAGCGGACCGTTTCCTGCAGGAACTGTGCGAGCGCCTCGGGATTGAGGAAGGCGGCACGACCCCTGACGGACTCTTTACCGTTGAGGCCGTCAAATGCCTGGCCGCCTGTCATCGGGCACCCGTTTTCCAGGTACAGGGCGATGGCGAGATCGTCTACCACGAAAACCAGAGCGTGGAACTGGCCATGGCATGGATCGAAGAAGTTCGTGCCCGGGTAGCCGCGAAGGAGGATCGGTCATGACCACTACCCCCCACCTCTTACTTCGCCATCGAGAAATCGCCAACCTTGATCAGCTGGAAGTTTATTTACAGCATGGCGGGTTTGAAGCTTTCAAAAAAGTGGTCACTCAGATGCAGCCCGCTCAGGTCATCGATGAAGTTAAGGCTTCAGGGTTGCGGGGGCGCGGCGGTGCAGGCTTCCCTACAGGAATTAAATGGAGCTTTTTACCCAACAACCTCTGGCCGCATTACGTGGTCTGTAACGCCGACGAGTCTGAGCCAGGCACTTTTAAAGATCGAGAAATCCTGGAAGGCAACCCCTTCCAGCTTCTTGAAGGGGTGATGATCGCCAGCTACGCCGTACAGGCCAACCTGGCATACATCTACCTGAGGGGTGAGTTCTGGCAAATTGCTCACCGTCTGGATGAAAAAATCGCCGAGCTTGAAAAGGCCGGCTTCCTGGGAGAAAACCTCTTTGGCACCCCTTACTCATTACAACTGCGCACCCACCTGGGCGCCGGCGCCTATATATGCGGTGAAGAGACCGCCCTGCTGGAATCCCTGGAAGGAAAACTTGGCCAGCCGCGCCTGCGTCCGCCCTTCCCGGCAGTCGTGGGGCTTTACGGAAAACCCACCGTCATCAACAACGTAGAGACCCTCACCAACCTGCCTTTGATCCTCGAAAAGGGAGCGGCCTGGTACAAATCGATGGGCACTGAACGCAGCCCGGGTGTCAAGATTTTCTCTCTCTCAGGGTGTGTGAACCGCCCCGGGAATTATGAATTGCCCCTCGGCACCACCTTCCGCGAATTGATTTACACCCACGGCGGCGGTGTGCCAGAAGGCCGTCAGGTGCGGGGCATTATGCCAGCCGGGGCTTCTTCAGCCATCATTTCGATCACCGAGGATCGTCTCCTCGATACCCCTATGGATTACGAATCGGTGGCTGCCATTGGCTCACAACTTGGTTCCGCTTCGGTGATCGTACTCGATGACTCCGTCGATTTTGCCTGGCTGGTGAGCAAGACAGTCAACTTCTTCAAACACGAGTCCTGCGGAAAGTGTACCCCCTGCCGCGAAGGCACCTTCTGGATGAACCGGCTGGCTCAGCGCATCATCAATGGCCGGGCCACCCCTGAAGACATCTCCCTGCTGGAGACCGTTGCCAATCAAATTGCCGGGAAGTGCCTGTGCGCGCTGGGTGAATTTTCGGTCATGGCCGTCACTACAGGCATTCGGCAATTCCGAAGCGACTTTGAACATCACGTCAACGGTTCGGGGAGCACTGCAACGGGTGGTTAATCTGCCACCGAGCAATGCCCGTAGAACCTTGAATTTATCGAGAGGGTTTGCATGCCAAAAGAAATCACCCTGACCATCGATGGACAGACCGTGAGCGTACCGCCGGGTACGCTGGTGGTAGACGCTGCCAAAAAAATCGGCATTGATATCCCGGTCTTTTGCTACCATCCCAAAATGGAACCGGTAGGAATGTGTCGGATGTGCCTGGTAGATATCGGGCGTCCGATGATCGACCGTGCCAGCGGTCAGCCCGTCATGGATGAAAACGGGAATCCGCGCATTCAATTTGGCCCCAAGCTTGACACCGCCTGTACCACGCCGGTCACCGACGGAATGGTAGTGATCACCCAGAGCCAGAAGGTAGCCTCGGCTCGGAAAGACGTGCTGGAATTTCTCCTTACGTCTCATCCGCTCGATTGCCCCATTTGCGACAAAGGCGGAGAATGCCCCCTGCAAAATCTGACAATGGGGTACGGCCCTGCAGAAAGCCGCTTTATTTTTGAAGAGAAGATGCACCTGGCCAAGCATGTACCCCTTGGCGAGCTAATTTACCTCGATCGCGAACGCTGCATTCAATGTGCGCGTTGTGTGCGCTTCGAAAACGAAATTGCCGATGATCCCGTCCTTGGCTTCAGCCAGCGGGGACGAGCACTGCAAATCGTCACCTTCTCTCAGCCCGGTTTCGATTCCATCTTCTCCGGAAACACCACCGACATCTGTCCCGTGGGGGCTCTCACCACTGCAGACTTCCGCTTTGGCGCTCGTCCCTGGGAACTGAAACCCGCGGCTTCGCTGTGCAATCATTGCCCGGTGGGTTGTAACCTGACCGTCAACGTGCGCCGGGAAGCCGCTCAGGGAGGAAAACTGGTGATCAAGCGGGTAATGCCCCGCCAGAACGAAAACGTCAATGAGATCTGGCTCTGCGACAAGGGCCGTTTTGCCTATCATTACGCCGAAAGCCCCAACCGCCTCACCCGTCCCATGGTTCGCCGTGGAGATGAGCTTGTTACGGTTAGCTGGGAAGAGGCTCTGGCCGCCGCCGCAGATGGAATTCGCTCAACCGGTGGGGAACTGGTAGCCCTGGCCGGGGGACGTCTCCCTAATGAAGATCTTTTCACCCTGCGCAGGCTGGCTGACACCCTTGGCGGTAAGGTCCTTCTCTCAACCTGTATGGGGGGTGGCGACCTGGTATCTCAGGTTGGATTGACCCCCGGAAGTAACCTGGCAGACCTGGGCAAAGGGGATGCCATTCTGGTCATTGCGGCCGATCTCCATCAGCAGGCTCCTCTCTGGTGGCTGCGCCTGAAGGCCGCCGCCAAACGCGGGGCTTCCCTCATCGTAGCTGGTGCTCGCCCTACCCGGCTTGAACGATTCGCCACACGGGTCATCCGTTACCGATACGGAGAAGAGCTGGATGTGATCCAGCAATTCCTGGATGGAAAATTCCCCGAATTTTCCGAAGCTCAAAACGCCGTCATCTTCTATGGCGGCGAGGGCATGGATATGCTTGGCACCAGCGCCCTGGCACAGGCCTGTACAGGCCTCCTTATTCAAACCGGCCACTTTTCTCGCCCCAACAACGGGCTGGTGCCCGTCTGGCTCCATGCCAACACGCAGGGCGCCTGGGAACTGGGGATTCATCCCTCGGGGAACCTGGCGCGGAATCTGGCTGAGGCAGGAACACTTTACATTGTGGCTGCCGACCCGGCCGGAGACGACCCCACTCTGGCTGAAGCCATGGAAAAAGCCAGTTTTATCATCGTGCAGGAACTTTTCCTCACCGAAACCGCCCGCAAAGCCCATGTGGTCTTCCCGGCTCAAGCCCATTTCGAACGGGAGGGTACCTTCACCTCAGGAGAACGGCGCGTTCAGCGTTTCTATCCGGTCATTGAGCCCCTCCCCGAAACCCGCCCCGATTATGCCATCCTTGCACAGCTTGGTGAGAAGCTCGGTTTACCTTTGGAAGGGCGCGCTCCGGCGCTCATCTTCCGCGATCTGGCCACCAGCGTTTCATCTTTCCGTGGATTGGATTACACCCGCCTGGCCGAAACTGCTCCCCAATGGCCTATCGTTGGCCGGGGTGATCTCTATTACGGTGGAACCACCTATGAGAACCGCGAGGGATTGGGCTGCACCCTGAGCGCCGCCTCTCAAAAAGAAGGCTGGCACCCGCCTGCCACGTGGGCCGGGCGTATGCCAGAGCATACCTTTGACCTGGACAGGATGAACGCCGAGGGGCTGGTCTGGTTGGTGCCGGTAGTGCGTTTGTACGATCATGGCACAACCGTCACTCCTTCGACCCTGCTCAGAGAGCGACTGGCCCGTGCCGAAGTATCCCTTCATCCGGCAACCGCCGAGCGCTTCAACCTTAAAGATGGACAACCCGCGCGGCTTCAGTTAGGCGGCAAGGAATACAGCGTTCCCGTCAGGCTGGATGAAACCCTGCCCGAAGGGGCCGCATTGATCCCCCGCAGTTGCGGCCTCCCGGTCTCCTCTCCGCACGGGGTCAAACTCGAACCGGTAATCAGGGAAATCGTATCATGATCATCCCTTCCCTTTCCACTACGGTATTCCTTCTGCGAAAGGCAAAACAACGATGGATGGCGCATTGATTCTGGAATGGGTACTCAAATCGGTTTTCATCTTGCTTGCTCTCACGGCTGGGTTTGCATACCTCACCCTTTTCGAGCGCCGGATGATCGCCAGATTTCAAACCCGCATTGGCCCCAACCGGGCCGGTCCCTTTGGGTTGTTACAGCCCGTGGCCGATGGCATCAAATTGATCTTCAAAGAAGAACTGATCCCGGCCTCAGCTGACAAGGTCATTTTCATCCTTGCCCCAATTATTACGGTCATCCCTTCTTTGATCGTGACCGCGGTCGTCCCCTGGGGAAGTGTCATTCGGCTCGGCGGGCGCGCCATCCCTCTTTACCTGGCCGATATTAATGTGGCCCTGCTTTATGTCATGGCAGTCACTTCTATTTCAGTATACGGGATCACCCTGGCGGGCTGGTCATCGAACAATAAATACGCCACCCTGGGCGGCCTGCGCTCCACCGCCCAGATGATCAGCTATGAAATTGCCATGGGATTCTGCTTCGTGGTGCCCGTTTTATTAAGCGGATCGTTGAGCCTGGTGGACATCGTCGAAAAACAGCGCGGACTCTGGTACATATTTCTCCAACCCGGCGCGGCTATTATCCTGGCCATCACAATGTATGCAGAAGTCAACCGTGCCCCCTTTGATATGCCCGAGGCCGAACAGGAACTCACCGCCGGTTACCATTCAGAATATTCCGGGATGAAGTTTGCCCTTTTCTTCATGGCAGAGTACATCAAGATGATCGCGGTTTCCATGATCTTTGCCACACTCTTCCTGGGAGGATACCTGTTACCATTCCAGGGTTGGTTTGAGAAACTCCCGGTTATCGGCCCGATCATCCCCTATCTCGGCCCGTTTGTGCTACTTGCCAAGGTCATCGTGCTGTTGTTTGGTTTTGTCTGGGTGCGCTCAACCCTGCCGCGCATTCGTTACGACCGCCTGATGGCTTTTGGCTGGAAGATCCTTTTCCCACTTTCACTGCTCAGTGTGCTGGTGACAGCAGTGGTGGTATTACTGGTGCAATGAGGAGCCATACCCGGCACCCCGAAAGGAGCCTGTATGTTCAAAGGTCTCTTAACTACCCTGAAAGAATGGGCATCGAAACCGGTAACCATTCAATATCCTGAAGAAAAGCGTCCCGTCCGACCGCGCTTCAGAGGTCGTCATGAACTGAAGCGCTACGACAACGGACTGGAAAAGTGCATCGGGTGTGCTTTATGTGCCGCCGCTTGCCCTGCAGATGCCATCTTTGTCGAGGCGGCAGAAAACACCGATGACGAACGTTATTCCCCCGGAGAACGCTACGCCCGCGTTTACGAGATCAACATGTTACGTTGCATCTTCTGTGGTTTCTGTGAAGACGCCTGCCCTACCGAAGCCATCGTCCTGGGCGACCAGTACGAATTATCGTTCACCACCCGGCAATCGGCCATTTACACCAAAGATATGCTCCTTGAGCCAGTGCCGGAGGGCGGCAAACCCACCCCTCAACGAACCGAGCCGGGCGTATATACCCGTGCAGTTCCGGCCATGAAAGACCCACAGGATTGACCCCAAGGAGGAAAATGCAATGCTGATTGTTTTCATCGTCCTGGCCTTCGTTGCCGTTGGAACAGCCGTCAGCATGTTGGTCACCCGCAATGCCATTTACTCCGCGCTTTTCCTCGTGCTGAATTTCGGTACCGTGGCCATTCTGTACCTGATCCTGGGGGCGCCGTTTATCGCCCTTTCTCAGATCACCGTCTATGCCGGGTCAGTCGTGGTATTGTTTCTCTTTGTGATTATGCTGCTCGGCGCCGAAAAACTTCCCGGCGGAGAACCCTTGCGCTGGCAACGCTTTCTGGCCTTCCCGCTGGTGATTCTGCTGGTAGCAGATTTCGCCGTCAACATTAACCGCCTCGGTGGAACCCTTGCCCTTATCGATCTCCCCCCGAGGGGATACGGTGAGCCGGTGGAAATCGGCAAGGTCCTCTTCACCCAGTACGCTCTGCCCTTTGAGATCACTGCCATCATATTACTGGTAGCAGTGGTCGGGGCCATCGTGCTCGCCCGGCCCCAACAGGCAGGCGTAAGCCGCCGTGATCTGTATAAACGAGACACTCAGGAGCGGAAATGAACACCATACCCGCCGAATATTACCTCATCCTTTCAGCCATTCTTTTCTCCCTGGGTATCCTGGGGGTGCTCCTGCGTCGGAATGCTCTGGTGGTTTTCATGTCTCTGGAATTGATGTTCAATGCAGGGAACCTGGCCTTCATCACCTTTGCGCGCATGTACCAGACAATTTCTGCCCAGGTGGTGGTCTTTTTTGTGATGACGGTAGCTGCGGCCGAGGTAGCCATTGGGCTGGCACTGATGGTGGAAATTTTCCGCACCAAGCGCAGCATTGATATTGATCAGATGAACTCCCTGAAAGGCTGAGAGGAGGAATGATGCCCATTTTTTCGCTCGTCCCCTGGGTAGTGCTCATTCCCGTCATTGGGTTATCGATCAACCTGCTCCTCGGCAGGCGTCTCGGTGAAGCCTTCAGTGGAGCGCTGGCTACCCTGGCAGCCGGGGGTTCTTTTGTGGTGGCGGTACTCCTGGCAGTGGGGCTTTCCCGTGATCCCCACCCCGTAGTGGTCCCCTTTGTGGACTGGATCACCCTTGGCGATTTTTCCGCGCGCTGGGCCTTTCGCGTGGATACCCTCTCCGTTACCATGATGCTGGTGGTAGCCGGCATAGGTACCCTGATCCATCTTTATGCCATTGGCTACATGCACGCTGACGTACACCATCAGGGAGACCCGGGGCGCTTCACCCGCTTTTTCGTCTATCTTAACCTCTTCATCGCTGCCATGATGATCCTGGTCAGCGCCGACAACTTCCTTATGCTTTTCGTAGGCTGGGAAGGTGTAGGCCTGTGTTCATACCTGCTGATCGGTTTCTGGTTTGAAAAGGGAAAAGACGGGATTGCCAATGCCCGTGCAGCTAAAAAAGCCTTCATCGTCAACCGCATTGGTGATTTTGGTCTGCTCATTGCCCTCTTTCTCATGGTTGCGAACTTCGGCTCATTAGACTTCTCCGTGGTCTTCGAGAAAGCTCCCGCACTGGCCGCTGCTGCACCAGGGGTGTTGCTGGCCATGACTCTCTTTATGCTCCTCGGTGTAACCGGAAAATCCGCTCAGATCCCTCTTTACGTCTGGCTTCCTGATGCCATGGCCGGTCCAACACCCGTTTCAGCTTTAATCCATGCCGCCACGATGGTTACTGCGGGGGTGTATCTGATCATCCGCTCTACCCCGCTTTTCGTCCTGGCCCCTGTAGCCCAGGCGACAGTGACCTGGGTAGGGGCACTGACGGCCTTCTTTGCTGCCACCATTGCCCTTGGCCAGTTCGACATCAAAAAAGTGCTGGCCTACTCCACCATCAGCCAGCTGGGATTCATGGTGGCCGCTGCCGGTATGGGAGCCAGCGTGGCAGCCATGTTCCACCTGATAACCCACGCCTTTTTTAAAGCCTTACTCTTCCTGGCCGCCGGGTCTGTGATCCTTGGCATGGAAAAAGGCCATGAACGCGCCCATCAATTCGACGAATCGGGTCACAAATCGGCTGGTTTTGATCCCCAGGACATGCGGAATATGGGCGGATTGCGCGACCGCATGCCCACCACCTACTGGGTGTATCTTATCGGGGCACTGGCCCTTTCAGGAATACCACCTCTGGCGGGCTTCTTCTCCAAGGACGAAATTCTCCATGCCGCCGACCAGTACCACAACCTCGTTTTCTGGATCCTCCTGCTGACTGCCTTCCTGACTGCTCTTTATATGGGGCGTCAACTCATTCTGGTCTTCGGCGGAACCGTCCGCACCCGTGCAGCGGGCGCCTCGACCGAAAACGGGGCCATCATCCTCCTTCCTCTCATTCTGCTTGCCATCCTCACCGTGCTCGGGGGGCTGATTAACTTCCCAGGTCTGTGGACACTGGACCACTGGCTCGAACATACCCTCGAAGGGCTTCCCCCCGCCGTGTTCTCACCACTCACAGCGTTGATTTCAGTGCTCATCGCACTGGGTGGGCTGGGAACCGCCTACCTGGTTTACCTGGTCACCGGCCAGGTCATCGAGAGCAACTCGCCCGATCCCCTCGAGCGGCTCGGCTTTCTCTGGAAAGGGATCGCTGCCCGCTGGAAGGTAGATGAACTCTACGAGGCCATTATCGTAAGGCCTTATCAGCGTCTGGCTCACTTTCTGGCCTCCCCTATTGACCAGGGTCTCATTGACGGGATCTCGGCAGGGTTAGCCTGGCTGATGCAATTCTTCGCCGAACTATTGCGTCGCCTCCAGAACGGTTTTGTGCGCTCGTATGCCCTGGTGGTGCTGTTCGGGGTAGTCGCCATTCTCACCTATGTCGTCCTGGTGCGTTAATCGAGGAGCCCCATGAACTATTCTCTCCTTATCCTCACTTTCTTCCCCCTCATTGGCCTTCCCATTCTCCTCTTCCTCCGGGAAGAGCAAAAGAACGCCATCCGCTGGAGCGCCCTCCTCGTCTCTTTAGTCACGTTTGGCCTCTCCCTGTGGGTATTATCGCGTTTTCAACCTGAGGCCGGTTTACAAATGCAAATTGACCTGCCATGGTTGAATATTGCCGGGATTCGGGTTTCTTTCCAGATGGGAATCGACGGTCTGAGCATCTTACTCGTTTTGCTCACCGCATTTCTCACCCCTCTGGCCATCCTTTCCACCTGGGAGTCGGTCACTGAGCAGGTAAAGGGCTTCATGATGTTCTTTCTTATGCTCGAAACCGGCATGCTGGGGGTTTTCCTGGCGCAGGATTTGGTGCTTTTCTATATCTTCTGGGAATTTACCCTCATTCCAATGTATTTTCTTATCGGCATCTGGGGGGGAGCACGGCGTATCTACGCCGCGGTCAAATTCTTCCTCTTCACCATGGCAGGCTCGGTGTTGATGTTGCTTGCCATCCTTTACCTAGGGCTGGCAGGGAAAAGCTTCTCGCTGAGTGAACTTGCCACCAACCGTGCCATGTTTGCCAACGCTCAGACGTGGCTATTCCTGGCTTTTGCCGCAGCCTTCGCAATCAAGGTTCCGGTCTGGCCCTTGCATACCTGGCTCCCCGACGCCCATGTGGAAGCCCCAACCGCTGGATCGGTCATTCTGGCAGGGGTTCTATTGAAAATGGGCACCTATGGCTTCCTGCGCTTCAATTTACCGCTCTTTCCGCAAGCCGCCCTTTCTTTCGCACCCGCCATGGCCGTGTTGGCGGTGATCGGTATTCTCTATGGCGCCATCGTTTCTTACCAGCAAAAAGATGTAAAGAAACTGGTGGCCTATTCCTCGGTCAGCCACCTGGGGTTTGTCATGCTTGGAATTTTTGCCCTCACTCCACGCAGCCTTTCTGGAAGCATCCTTCAAATGATTAACCATGGACTGAGCACGGGCGCACTCTTCCTGATTGTGGGAATGCTTTATGATCGACGCCACACCCGTGAGATGAGCGCCTACGGTGGCATCTGGAAGGTTGTGCCGGTGCTGGGCGCACTCATGCTCGTGGTCACCCTGTCTTCAGCAGGGTTACCTGGCCTGAATGGTTTTGTGGGTGAATTTACCATTCTCATGGGTTCCTTTGCGTCTCCCGTGTTGAACAGCCCGTGGTTTGCCGGAGTGGCAACCCTGGGAGTGGTGCTGGCGGCTGTTTATCTGCTGGTTATGTTCGAAAAAGTGTTTCTGGGGCCACTGACTCATGAAGAAAATCGCACTTTGAAAGAAATCACCCCACGCGAAGTGGTCGTGCTTTTGCCCATCCTTATTCTCATCGGATGGATTGGCCTTTCACCCAATTTCTTCTTCAACCTGATCTCACCGTCAGTCCACCAGCTAACGGCTTTATTGCAGGCAGCCGCCGTGGCTGTAAGGTAACCGAGGGGAAGATACCATGAACCTGACTCTGACTGACTACCTGACCATCCTCCCAGCGGCATTCGTCGCCCTTGGTGGGGTCCTTCTCCTGGTTGTTGACCTCTTCATTCCTCAGAACCGGAAAGGGATCACGGCACTCCTTTCGGCGATCATCCTGGCAGGGGGGCTTGGAACCAACCTGGCCCTGGGAGGGGCTGCCTTCCCTGCCGCGTTCAATAATATGATCGTCCTCGACGGTTTTGCGGCATTCTCCAATACGGTTGTCCTTGCCAGCGGGCTGGCAGGGGTTGCTCTGGCCTTTCAGTACCTGCGCCGTTTGAACCTGGAACGCAGTGAGTTCTATGCCCTGATCCTTTTTTCCACCTCTGGAATGCTGCTCCTCAATCAGGCTTACGACCTCATTATCGTTTTCTTATCTGTGGAATTGCTTTCTATCCCGCTGTATGTGCTTACCGGTCTGGCACGCACGGTGAATAACTCTGAAGAATCAGCCCTCAAATACTTCCTTCTGGGTACTTTCGCATCGGCGTTTCTCCTTTATGGCATTGCCATGATTTATGGGGCCACTGCTCATACCAACCTGCCTTCGGTGGTCAGCGCAATTACAGACCAGAAAGCCAACCCCACCCTTCTGTTAATTGGGGCGGCACTCATTGTCATCGGTTTAAGCTTTAAAATTTCAGCCGTTCCCTTCCACGTCTGGACACCGGACGTCTATCAGGGTGCACCCACACCGGTTAGCGGCTGGATGGCAGTAAGTGTCAAAGCGGCGGGCTTCACCATCCTGTTGCGGCTGCTCCTCATGGCCTTCCCAAGCCTTTCTACCAGCCTGTCTGCGGTGATCGGAGGAATGGCCGCCCTGACGATGATCCTGGGCAATCTGCTGGCTCTGGTACAGAAAAACATCAAACGCCTGCTTGCTTACTCGAGCATTGCCAACGTGGGGTACCTTCTGCTGGCCTTCACCGCCTATTCCAACCCGCAAATTGCTTCAGATGCCCTGGCCGCTACCCTTTTCTACCTCGTCGGTTATGGACTGACCAGCTTCGCTGCCTGGGCAGTAGTTACCTCCATGGAACAGGCAGAAGGAAGAGGCCTGGAAATTGAAGACTTCGCCGGGCTGGGACGTAAACGCCCCCTTCTGGCCGCAGCCATGGCGATTGCGATGATCTCCTTCACAGGCGTTCCACCCACGCTGGGCTTCTGGGGGAAGTTCTACATCTTTCGCACCGCAGTGGAAAGTGGAGCCCTTGCCCTCGCACTGATTGGCCTGCTGACCTCATTGCTTTCGGCTTATTACTACCTGCGGGTAGTGGTAGTCATGTACATGAAGCCCGGCGAACCCGAGGTGACCAGTGATCCCTGGGTCAACCTGCTGGCCTACGCTTCAGCCGCAGGCACCTTTTTACTGGCTTTCTTCCCTGGCTCCCTGCTGGATGTGGCGGCCCGCGCGTTGATTAAACTGTTCTAAAAGCTTCACGAGTTAAAAAAAACCGGGCAGAGAGACCCTTTCTCTGCCCGGTTTTTCGATCTCTATTAATAAACTATCAGCCACATTCCCAGAGCCGCCAGGGCCGCTGATAGAGTACAGGCCAGATTGACCAGATCATTATTCAACCAGGGTAAACCACGCACACGCACCGTTGGTGTGCCACAACCATGCTTCGGGTAACGTTCAGTTTCTTTTGCGCATACCGGGCAGCGATATACTGCCTGGAATGTCGCCCCAAGCAGAGAATCCACCAGGCTCCCGGCCAACCCCGCCAGCGTTAAAATGACCAGCCATAGCACACGATGTTCCAGCGAGAAGTTCACTGGCGATACTCCCAGAAGCTCAGCCAGGTTAAAAGGCACCCCCACCAGAGACAGCCCGGTGGCTCCGCGCCAGAAAATCACCCCTACCAGCGATACCACCCCTGCCCCGGCCAGTGCCGCCAGCACACCTGTCAGGGTGATGCCACCCGAAGTGCCCGGTTCAACTTTCTGCCCGTTACTGATCAGGCGCGGAGGGTAAACACTGAGCGCCCCCAGCTCAGTGGCCCACGTATCAGCATTAGCCGCCGCCAGTGCCGCCGCAAAACCGATCCACGGCCAGGCCTGCATGGGGTAAAACCCATGAGCTACAACAAACAAACCCGCCACACCTCCATTCGCTAGCACCTGCCAGGCATCACGCTCTGATCCCTTGGCATAATTCTCCTCAAGGAGTTGCTTGCGTTGTTTGAAAAGACGTGAAAGCACACTGGAAGATACAAAGAAAGCCAGCAGCATCAACGCCCATGTCAACCCCCCCAGGCCAAAAATAACCGTTCCCAGGCCGGTCGCCGCTCTGGCTCCCGAACGGCTCAACATCCCCGCATTTCGGGCGGCCAGGGCAATGACCAGCGCCAGAAAAAAACCAATGAGAAGGTTGAGGATCATAGAATTCAATCCGGGTTTCCGGCATAAAAAATTAAAGGATCATCGCAAGCCCCACCAGCATGAGCAGGGGCATCAGCACCCCCGAAGACCACAAAAAGAAAGCAAGCACCCGGTCTTCTGGCTGACGATAAAAAAACAGCCCACCGAGGAGATCCACCCCCAGTGCAAAGCCACTCAAAACCGGAAGCAAGAGCAATTGTGCCGCAGGCACCCCTGGCAGAGGCGCACCGTTGGAGGAGAACCCCAGCGATACTTCGGCCCGTGTAGGGATGATCAGACTCACCCCGGCGAAGAGCAAAAGTACCAACCCGAGCCCAAGCAGAATCAACCAGCGGGCCAGGCGATCTTGCCATATCAAACGGAAAAAGGCCGTCGGTTGCACCGAGCGGTAGGTCAACGGCTCAAGGCTACCCAGTTCCATCATCCGATGGAATACTCGCAGAAATGCCCTGGGGTCAGCCGGTGAAATAGCATAAACCCGCTGTGGAGTAGCCACCAGCAACAGCATCGCCTCATCTGCCGCCAGAAATTCCACCTCCCCCAGGTCTTCCGTATGGACTGAGCCAAGGACCGCCCCCGGCCACCCCAGAAGAGGCCGCCGCAACCGATAAGGGAGATCACTCGCCGGGCGAATCCATTCCACCTGGTCCACCGGTATATCCTCCATGCGTAGCCCCCAACGCAGGCGCAACCCTTCGCGTTCGATTAAATAACGCGCGCGAAGTAAGGCATACCCCCGGTAAATCACCAGAACCAGCGGAACAAAGAAAATCAACGAAAGCAACATCCACAGGGCCAAATACCCCCCCGCTTCCTGCCGTAAACCCTGCAGAAAACACCCCGCACTCAACAGGCCGAGGAGCGAGATTGCAACGGCATGGAAGATCAACCCCCGGCGGCGAGGCGGATGGAAAACGTGCGGCTCCAGCATTTTTCCCTTTATAAAACCGACTGCAACGCCCGACAGACCTGTTCTACCTGTCCCTCATCCATCTTCCCGGAAAAGGGCAGCGCCAGGCCGCGAGCACCCAGGTCTTCAGTGATCGGGAAGTCCCCTTCTCGATAACCAAACCGTTCAACCATATACGGTTGGAGATGGATCGGCAGAAAATAAGGCCGCACCGGAATTCCTTTTTCGGTCAGGCGAGCAGCCACTCGCTCCCGGTCAATTCCCTTTTGCAAACGGATTACATAAACGAACCAGCTCATGCGGGTCGTTTCTTCAGCAATATAAGGGATTTCAACCCCGGGGATTTCACACAAGCGCTCCGTGTACCAACCGGCCACCTGCTCACGGGCCTTCAACAACGATTCTAACCGCTGCATCTGAACTTCCCCCAGAGCAGCGCTCATCTCATCCAGGCGATAATTGTAGCCCAGATGGGTGTGTTGCAACCAGGTGTCACCCGGGGCCCGTCCCTGATTACGAAGCGCGCGCATAAATCCAGCCGCTTCATCATCATCGGTGACAATCATCCCCCCCTCACCGGTAGTGATCTGTTTGTTGGGGTAAAAAGCAAACACCCCATAATCTCCGAGCATGCCCGCAGGTCGGCCTTTGTACTGAGCACCCAAGGCCTCACAGGCATCCTCAATCAGGGCCAGGTTATACTGCACTGCAACCTTGCGCAGAGCATCCATATCTGCCGGCTGGCCAAATACATCCACCGCCAAGATGGCACGCAGCCGACCATTTCTGCGCCCAGCGCCGCGCCGGGGAAGCCAGCGCGTTGATTCAGAGCCATTTTCAGCCAGAGCCGCGGCCACTTCCGCCACCCGTTGAGGATCGATATTCCCCGTCCGCGGGTCAACATCCACAAAAATGGGAACGGCCTGTTCGAATAACAACACATTCGCCGAGGCAACGAAAGAAAACGGTGTTGTGATTACCCGGTCTCCGGGTTTTACCCCGGCGGCCCGTACGCACAGATGCAAACCTGCTGTGCCAGAGTTAACCCCGATGGCATGTTTTGCCCCGGTAAACGCACGCATGGCTTCCTCAAAGGCGGCAATCCGCGGCCCCATGCTCAACACAGGGGTATGCAATACCCCCAGCACAGCCTCACGTTCTGCATCTGTCAGGTCTGGCGAAGACATTGGAATGGAAGGTGTTTGATCAGGCATGGAATGTATTGTAATGTACTTTTTCACTGTGCGTCAACACAGGCAGCTCTTACTCAGATTCTCTACACAGGGAAAAATAAAAAAAGCCCCGAAGGTATCAACCACCCTCAGGGCAGTCAAAGGAGTAAAGCCCTAGATGAAAATGATCTGTGCGCCTTCGGTCATATCCATGAAGTCGCCTGCCGTAACAATGTCTTCCACACCCTCAACAAAATCTTCCTTCTTCAAACCGAACATGTCTACCGACATTTTGCAGGCATACAGCTTGGCACCGCCGTCGACGAGCATCTCAAGGTACTCGCGCACTGTCGGAACTTCCAGCTTTTGCATCTTATCCTTCATGATTTTGGTAGCAAAGGCGGTCATACCGGGAAGCACCCCCATGATATTGGGGATTCCCAGGTTGCCGGTATTCAGACCCATCAGGCTCATCTTCATGCTGGTATTTGCCACCGGGGCAATCTCCAGGTGGTCTACCCGGTGTTTATTGATTAAATCCAGCCCCCAGAAAGTAAAGAAGATCGTCACATCAATGCCGTTCCCGAGAGCCGCCCAGCCCATCACAAGCGCAGGATAAGCCATATCCAGCGTCCCCTTCGAGCAGATAAAAGCAATCTTGCGGTTTTCTTCGGCCATAGTCATCCTTCCTTATTCAAGTTAATGGGAACAGGAACTTGTGTTTATACACAACCTTCGGGTTTTCCCAGGCCAGCGATACGCGCCACTTTTTTAGCAGGGCCTTTAGGGAAAAGGGCAAACAGCTCCTTGGTAGAAACGCCCGCTCCCGTGGTGATCTGGCGCAGGGTGGGCGCCTTTCCAGAGGTTTTTGCACTCTCGCGGCAGAATTCGATGACTTTCCAGTGCGCTTCAGTCAGCTCAGAAATGCCTTCTTCTTTCGCCAGTTCTACGGCGATCTCTTTATCCCATTCCGCCGGATTGGTCATGAAGCCCTCTTCATTGACCTGAACCGTCTTGCCTGCAATTACTCGTGTTGCCATGGTTTCCTCCTGAAAAAATCAAAATCCACTCATCACAGAAAAGCTATTTGGCTTTTTGTGTTTCTCCCTCAACAGCGGTCTGCTCACCCACCACCTTCAACAGGTACAACGTGAGCGCCAGGCCACGGCGTACGGCAGGGTCTTGCATTTGCCGCAGTAAACCGAAGAGCGAAGTTTCCAGTGGTGGTTTGGCATCTTCCCGCGCCAGTGAAACCACTACCCGATCTGCCAGCTGGGCTCCTTCCTGCAAAAGCCTGAAATACCCCTTCCGTTCAAAGTCCGAGAGCACCCCGGTCAGTGTATCCATACCTTCACGGGTAATCGGCCCCATCACTTCCAGCAGGTCTGTGAGGCTGTCGAGCTGGTCAAGGAGCATCTCGATCTGAGGAGTATGGCGTACAAGCTTCTTGAGCAGGCGCACCAGGTCTTCTACTTCAAGGTGCTCCTGCACCTCTACCATTTCATCCGAGACTCGCTCCATGACACGCCGGGCAATGGGCATGGCGTCCTGCAACAATTCATCCCGTGCTTCGCGGGCACGTTCGGCTTGCTGTGCCTGTTCGGCTAGGTAAGCCACCTGTGCCGAAAGCGCATCAAGTTTCTGGTTCAACTCAACCAGTGCCTGATCCATAATTGCCTCCTAGGCTTTCCACTTGCCTGCCATGCTCATTGTGGCCGAAAGTGGCAGTTCCTGCCCCTTGAGAAGGAGGTTCCAGTACATCCAGCGGAACATCAACTTACCCCAGTGGTTGACCTCTGATTCCTCCAACAAAGTGAATGGCCCAATGCCAGGCAGAGGGTATCGGCCAGGGAGAGGTTCCGTCTCATAATTGAAGTCAATCAACAACCCTTTTCCAAACCCAGACTCAAGGAAACAATTGGCATGGCCGTCGAAGAGAGGAAGCAATTCCTGTCCGCGGATGTAGCGCACAAAGTTTTCTCCAAATGTATCTACCGCGAAATGTGCCACCGATCCCGCCTTGGAAGCCGGAGCGTTAGAAGCATCTCCCAGGACGAAAATGTTGGCAAAGGCATCGGAGAGGAAGGTGTATTTGTTGACCGGCACATAATTCAACTCGTCTCCCAGACCCGACTTGCCGATCACCGGTGCCCCCATGTTCAGCGGAACACTTACCAGCAGGTCAAACTCAATTTCACGTTCGTCATACGAGATTATTTTCTTTGCATCGGGTTCAACCCGCTCGATCATATATTCCGGCTCCACTTTAATACCCTTTTGCACGAGCAATTCACCGAGCATCTTTGAGGAAACCGGCTTGGTGAACGCACCAGGTAACGGGGTGGCGTAAATCAACTCGACGCGATCACGGATTCCACGCTCATGGAAATACCAGTCTGCCAGCATCAGAAATTCCAGAGGTGCCACCGGACATTTAATGGGATTCTCGACCACATTGACGACCAGCCGCCCCCCCTCCCAGGTGCTGAGCTTCTCTGCCAGGGTAAGTGCGCCTTCCAGAGAGTAAAAAGTGTGAATAGATTTACCCCATTCCTCTTCAGCCAGCCCGGGCGTTTCTTCAGGATGAATATCTGCGCCAGTTGCAATGATCAAAAAGTCGTAGTCCAGGGTGGTGCCGTTTGCCAGAAACACCCGGTTGTGGTCAGGTTCGATCCGTTCAATCGGCGAAACGATCAGTTTCGCCCCGCGCGGAACAAAATAATGCTTCGGCTTGACCACATCTTTACGAGAATACATTCCGAACGGGATCAACAAATACCCTGGCTGATAGTAATGCACAGGGTCCTGATCCACCATGGTGATCTGCCATTCGTCCATATCAAGGAGCTTGCTCAGACGATTGGCTACCATTGTCCCGGCCGTGCCGGCCCCAAGAACTACGAGTTTTTTCATAGAGGTTACTCCATTGAAATAAAAGTCTATTGACCCGATTTCGGTTCCGCTTCCACCAGCGCAGCGCGGCTCTTGAGCTTACTCGTCAGCACCGCCCGAAGCAGATCCAACGCCTCAATGATTCGTTCATCGGTAAGATAATTAATCACCGATTGCCCGTCCCGCCGCGAGTCTACAATGCCACGCTCACGCAGTAGATTCAAATGCCGTGAAGCCGCCGACTGGCTGATCCCAAGTACCTCGGCCAGAGAACTTACATTGCTGGGTTTTTCTTTCAGCGCATAAAGGATCAGTATGCGGGTCGGATCGGCCAGCGCAGAACAAATATCGGCGTGTAATTCGGTAATTTCTTGAGTCAGGGAAGGTGTAATCATTTTTCCGCTCTTCCTTGTATGCATATATGCGCATACCTTTAACTGCGCATATCATAAACCCTTTCCACCTGCCCATATAGTGACATTTGTCACAATCTGCTTATGATAGTTCGATGTTGTCTGGAAACCGCTTCGCAAATTACGCGCGCCGTAAAATTCCGATTTCGATTACAATTCAAGAAAGAATTCCACCGTCATCGAGGAGTTGTTATGCGCACACCATTCGTTGCTGGTAACTGGAAAATGAACAAGACCGGTGAAGAAGCCCGGTTGCTGGTCTCAGAATTGTTACCCGCTCTGCAACCGATCACTACCGTCGAGCGCGCCATTTGCCCGCCCTTCCCCTATTTACTCCCCCTCGCCAACATGCTGAAAGGAAGCGGCATTGGGCTTGGCGCCCAGAACATGCACTGGGAAGCATCCGGTGCTTTCACCGGCGAAGTGGCCCCCGCCATGGTAGCTGAATTCTGCCAGTACGTCATCCTTGGCCATTCGGAACGAAGAGCGTACTTCCACGAAACGGATGAAATGGTCAACAAAAAGGTCAAAGCCGCTCTGGCCATCGGGCTTACCCCGATTATGTGCGTGGGAGAGACCCTGAGTGAAAACGAAGCCGGGCTCACTGCTGAAGTTGTCACCCGGCAAACCCGCCTCGGGCTTGCGGGTATCTCTGCTGAAGAAGTGAGCCGGGTAGTCATCGCCTATGAGCCGGTCTGGGCAATTGGCACCGGGAAGGCAGCCACCGCCCAACAGGCACAAGACGTCCATGCCAGGATCATTCGCCCGGTGTTGCGTGAAATGTTTGGAGAAACTGCTGCCCAGGCAATGCGGATTCAATACGGAGGGTCGGTCAACAGCAAGAACGCTGCCGAACTCTTTGCCATGCCCGACATCGACGGCGCTCTGGTCGGAGGTGCCAGCCTCAAAGCACCTGAGTTTATTGCCATTGTTCAGGCCGCCGCAGAAGCCAAAAAATAAATTTTTTTCTCTACCCCCAGGGTAGAGCCCAATCCAGAAACAACACGGGGTTTACGCTAAAAAAGCGTAAACCCCGTGCATTTTTACCGGGGGTCTGCCCAATCTCACTCGACTTTGATAAATTTGCCCCCCGGAGCACCACAGACGGGGCAGCGGTTAGGAGCATTTCGTGGATGTGTATGGCCGCACACCGGGCAAACGTAGTAATCAAACTCTTCCATTTCTTTAGAGAGGCCTTCCAGCGCTTCGCGATACAAAGCCTCGTGCGTGGCTTCCACCTTCCAGGCCCACTCAAAACTGGTTTGAGCGCGTTTGTTACCCTCTGCCTTAGCTGCTTCAATGAAGGGTGGATACATGCTTACCACCTCATAATTTTCTCCCTGAATAGCCGCCTGCAGATTTTCGGCAGTGCTTTTAATTTCATCCGCCGCTTTGAAGTGATTCTGAGCATGAATATACTCTGCCTGTGCCGCGGCTCGAAACAGCTTGGCCACCTGCGGGTATCCTTCTTCCTCAGCTTTTCGAGCAAATGCTAGATATTTGTTCCGGGCCTGCGATTCACCAGCGAAGGCCGCCATCAGGTCTTGATAGGTGCTCATACTTCCTCCAGAAAGTGCTTTGATTCCAATCTCTCTCCTTATTGTATAAAAATTGGTCTGATCGGCGGGGTTGCGTCTGTCATGTTTCGGGTTGATGAATCTCCTCTATGCTATAATCAAGGCGCTGACCATCCTCCTTCCAGAGCCCGATTTTACGAGGATGAAAAGCGTATCCACATCTTACACAGCAATGGGAATTTGATCCTATGCGTTTTTTGATCACAGGTGCCGCAGGATTCCTTGGCTCGGCGCTTGCCAACCAGCTGGCGCGTGATGGGCATTCGGTACGCGGCCTGGATGACCTCTCGACCGGCAACCCCGAAGCTCTTCTCCCCGAAGTTCACCTTACCCGGGGAGATATCAACGACCGCCCCCGGTTATGGACCCTTCTCCAGGACATCGATTGTGTTTATCATCTGGCGGCGCGCGTATCTGTGCCCGAGTCAATGCTATACCCGCGTGAATACAATACCGTAAACGTGGGGGGGACGGTAACCCTCATGGAAGCCATTCGAGACGTCGGCGTGCGTCGGGTGGTGTTCATCTCCTCCGGCGCCGTGTACGGCGAACAGGGCACACAGCCCCTCACAGAAGACGCGTCTCCTAATCCGCAGTCACCCTACGCCGTTTCAAAACTCTCAGCTGAGTATTACGTGCGCACCATTGGAATGCTGTGGAATATTGAGACGGTTGTCCTCCGCGTGTTTAACGCCTATGGACCGGGTCAGCATATTCCCCCGGTTCACGCTCCTGTCATTCCTCTCTTCTTAAGACAGGCTCTCAATAACGGCACTCTGGTAATCCATGGCGACGGCACCCAGACGCGCGATTATGTGTACGTGGATGACGTGGTAACAGCCATGGTAGCCGCCGCAACCGCCAGAGAGGCCAACCAGAAAATCATCAATGTAGGAAGTGGTGTTGAAACTTCTATCCGCGAGCTGGTGCGTTTGGTCATTGCCACCACCGGCGGCAACCCCGAGGTCATCTACAACCCTCGGAATGAGGGAGGGGTGCGCCGCATGTGCGCCAGCCTCCGGCTTGCAGAAGCCATTCTCGGATATCGCCCTACCACTTCACTGAAGGAAGGCCTGCGCCTCACGCTGGAAAAATACATTCGGGTGGGAGTGAAATAAGCCACCTTTTAACGTCTGGCTTTCAGTACCAGGCGAATCGGCGTCCCGGTGAAAGGATATTCCTTTCGGAAGATATTTTCCAAAAACCGCATGTACGAGAAGTGCGCCAGCGAAGGATCATTACAAAACAGAAGGAAAGTGGGCGGATCACTGCGTACCTGAGTGCCATAATAAATGTGAAGAGCGCGTCCTCCTTTCGAAGGCGGGGCATGAAGCGACTGGGCTTCCTGGATAATGCGGTTCACCTGACCTGTCGTAAGGCGCGCCAGCCGTTCTTCCTGAACCCGTAAAGCCAGCGGCATCACCTGGTCTACCCTTTGCCCGGTTTTCGCCGAAATAAAAAGGATCGGCACATAATCCATGAAGTTTAACTCTTCACGGATTTTCCGGGTGTACATCTGCATCGTCTGGTTGTCTTTCTCCACCAGATCCCACTTGTTCACCAGCACCACCGTGCTCTTCCAGGCATCCATAATGTATCCGGCAATGTGGGTATCCTGAGCCGTGATGCCGCTCGTTGCATCAATCACCAGTAAAACCACATCGCTCCGTTCGATAGCACGCATGGAACGCAAAACGCTGTATTTCTCTACCCCGGGCTCCACCTTTCCCCGCCGCCGAATCCCGGCCGTATCGATCAGGGTAACTTTCAACCCGTCGTAAACCAGCGGGGTGTCAATGGCATCGCGCGTGGTTCCCGGAATCGGGCTGACCAGAGCCCGTTCTTCACCCAGGATACGATTGAGCAAGCTCGATTTCCCTGCGTTCGGCTTACCAACAATCGCAATCTTGATCGAGTCGTCCTCTTCTTCCTCCTCCTGAGGCGGAAAAGACGCCACCAGATCGTCTAACAGATCGCCTGTGCCAGTTCCATGCAGAGCTGAAATGGCGTACGGCTCGCCCATGCCTAATTCATAAAAAGCCGGGGCATTCTCACGTAAATTCTGGCTATCCGCTTTGTTGACCACCAGGAAAATCGGCGGCCAGGGTTTCCCCTCTCGCATGGTCTGACTTTTTCGGAGAATTTCAGCCACTTCGCGATCAGCTGGCGTCACCCCGCTGATCGCATCCACAAGAAAAAGCACCGCGTCAGCTTCTTTAATCGCCAGTTCCGCCTGCGCCCGGATTCCCTCAATAAAATCTGCCGACCCGATAGAAAGGGGCTCTCTTCCGGCCCGTGAGGTCGATGGATCAATCCCACCGGTATCCACAATATCAAATTCAAGCCCGTTCCACTCCGCAGAGGAAAAGATACGGTCACGGGTGGTACCGGGGGTCGCGTCTACTATGGCCAGTTGCTCTCCAGCCAGACGATTGAACAGCGTGCTTTTTCCAACATTGGGCCGCCCAACCAGGGCAACTATGGGCTTCGTTTTCATGATCCTTTCCTCTTCTTTATCTACCAGGTGTCGGGGTTAACTTTCGGGGCTGTACAATAACCTCGATGGAACCTGGCAGGATGGATTCATACCGCAGTTCCGGGATGGTAAGCTCAACCCGGGGCGCCATTTGATAAGTTCCCGCCCCAACCCCATTCAAATCAATGACAACCCGTACATCCCCGGGCTTGAGCGCGTCCAGCATCGGCAAAGGCCCGGACAGAATAATATTCACAGCCTCCGGAGATAACTTCGCCTCCAACCCCGGCTCAAGATTAATCACTGTCACCGGCACATCGTTCAAAGTGAGGCTACCTTCAATGGCTGAGACCCCTACAAATACAGTAACTGTCGGGTCACCCACCACCGAAATTCCCTCAGGAAGGTTTAATTGTACCCGTTCTTCTACATCTTCCCGCGCCCCGTTTAAATCTACGGGGCTGGTCTCTACATAGCCGGGTAATTTATCCACCAGCGCCGGGTCTGAAGCATACACGGTAACCGCCGGAGGGTATACCGAGATGGTGGTAAGGCGATACCCGGGGCTGATCTGTCCGGTGGTAACCACTTTGACCACCACATTGCGATACCCCCCACGCTGGGTGATAGGCTGAATCACAGTCACCTGATCCGGCACAATGGTTAATCCACTGATCTGCAGATCGCTCGCGTCCAGCGCCTGAACCGGCAGTGTACGCGTAATGGTATCATTGGCACGAGAGAGATCGACCACTACCCGCAATTGCCGCACCCGATCCACCAGAGATTTTGGGCCACTTACCGTAGCCGAGGTGATGTCTGCGCTCGGTTCTCCCGCCTCGTAGCCGATCGCCGGTTCGCCTTTCCGAACAATTTCGATGGGTAGCGTTACCGTAGATAGTTCTTCCAGCGTCAGGGTTACAGTGCGTGGGGTATATGAAACCACCCGCACCGGAGTAACTCCAAGCTGAATCTGCACCGGTACGGTATGAGTGCCGGGGCCGTACCCTGAAAGGTCTACCAGAGCACGGACCGGGGTGGTGCTTGCGTTCAATTGCTCCCAGACCGAACGCGGCGCGCTCAGCCTGAGGGTAACCTGGCGGCTTTCATTAGATGTAAGGATCATCGCCGGATCCAACCCCACAATTTCCAGGTTGACCGGGCGGGGAAAAATCCGCTCTTCAGTGGGATCTGTTGAAGTAACAGCGGAAATCCACACTGCCACCGCCAGCACAAAAGAAAGAAGCAGGGTTGGAATGTATCGCACAACCTGCCGGATGAGGTTCATGCCCCCTCCTTTCCAGTCGGGGGCCTGGGGCCCTGCCGGCGAAACAACCCTGTCAGCCGTCCGAACAGGTCTGCACCGGTTGCAGGTGCCTGATAGAAAGTATGGAGGATGTTTTCCAGGCGTTCGCTGTCCAGCCGGCGGATCATCCGGCCATTGTGAGAAACGGAGATCATGCCGGTTTCCTCAGAAACCACAATGGCCACCGCATCCGTCGCCTCAGAAATTCCTAATGCGGCCCGATGCCGAAGCCCCATTTGCCGGTCAGGGGTTCGGTTAAGCACACCACTGGCTGACAGGGGCATGACACAGGCTGCCGCTGCAATCAGGTTGCCGGTGATGATCACTGCACCGTCATGTAACGGCGTATTCGGATAAAAAATCTGTAACAGCAATTCCGGGGTTACCCGTGCATTCATCCGCACCCCGGTGCGAATATAGTCTTCCAGGCTATCCGAGCGTTGCAAGACAATCAGCGCCCCATGCTCCCGGGCTGAAAGGCGTGCCGCTGCCGTGACGATAGCCGTGATAGTCTCATCCATCAGCCCTGCTCCCTCTCTCAGGCCGAGGAGCTGGCCAGAGCCCGCCCGCCCAAGGCGTTCTAACCCGCGACGGATTTCTGGAGCAAAGATCACCGGAATGGCCAGGAGAAGTGCCGGCAGGGTGGTACGAATTAACCAGGAAAAGGCCGGTAAATCGACCAGGCTCGTGAGCAGGCTGAGGAAAATGACCAGGAAGATCACTCCGCGAAGCAAAACAACGGCCTGGGTTTCACGGAGCATCACCAGCAGGCCGAAAATGATCAGGGTCACCAGGGCAAGGTCCAGGGCACTGAACCAGGTCAGGCGCTGAAACAGAAAGCCAATTTCACTCAGCAGATCAGCCATCCATCATCCGTATCATCCAGCCATATCCATCCAGGGGCCACCCGCCATTTTCCTAAATGGGGCGCAACACCCGCTCCGCCCGCAACTGCTTGAAAAACAGGGTCGTTCCCGGGCGCATCGACTCACTGGCAGCTTCCTGCCAGGCGGTCACACCCAGCATGGAAGGGGTACGTTTTTCATATCCCAACTTCTTCCAGAAACTCTCATCAGACAGGTAAGTAGGGGCAAATACAAGAGAGGCTTCACATTGCAGGTTTTTAGAAGAGCGTTCCATCTCTTGAATCAAAGGCGGTAAGGCCACTTCTGGCGCAAGGCCGGGTGCGATGAGAATATCCACCGTTCGGGCAACCAGGTTTTCCACCTGCCAGCCGAGCAGGCCATGTACCTCGTTCTCATGACACAACAACAGAAAAGCTTTCTCACCAAAAGCGGCCATCACATCCTCCCGCGTCACAGGTCGAGCTGAAGGATTGGCCTGATTCATCAACCGCGCAATGGCTTCCGAGTCCCGCGGTTTACCACGCTGGACACTTAATGAACTTTGAGGGACAGAGGGTTTCCTCTGAACCGAGACTGCGGGCGCTTCTTCAGGGCTTCTGGGTACCAGGCGGGTCCAGGCCGCCTGAACTTGCTTCCAGGTTTCTTCAAAAGTGGCATCGTTGCGAATAACCACATCTGCTGCCGCCAGTTTTTGTTCCTGCGGTGGTTGGGCGGCGATCCGCTGGCGGGCTTCACTTTCCGTCATTTTCCGGTTGGCCATCAGGCGGGCGAGCTGAATTTCCGGCGGGGTATACGTGACCCAGACGCTATCACATGTGCTGGCCAGGCCCGACTCAAGGAGTTTAATCGCTTCAATCACAATCACCCTTTGAGAAGCCCGCTGAACCAACCAGTCAATCGCCTGAAGAACCAGGGGATGAATGATCCCTTCCAGACGAGCCAGGGCTTCCTTATCTCCAAAGACCACGCGCGCCAGTTTACTGCGGTCAATTTCTCCCTGTTCGGTGAGAATCCACTTTCCAAAGTGATCAACCACCGGTTGATACCCCGGTGCCCCCCGGGCGATCGCCCGATGTGCCAGAGCATCTGCGTCAATGCCATACGCGCCAAGATGCTCCAGCATCCGGCGAACCACGCTCTTCCCGGTGCCGATATTTCCAGTCAGGCCGATGACAACTTTACCCGCCCACTTGCCCACAACCACTCCTTGGTATTCGTCAATGCACAGTCAACCAGTGCTGAGCTAGGCCCACCCCCGGCTTGATGATCCGCATCGCTTATTGCTTCACAGACCCAGGGCCAGTTTCATTTTATCTGCCCCTGCCTCGAATGTCAAATTAGCCAGAGGGGTCAGAGATATTTTAAACCGCTCCCTGTATTTAGAAGAACCACCTGCTCATCCTTGCGAATTTTCCCCTCGGCCAGGAGCTTCTGCAAACCGGCCAGGGTAGCTGCTCCCTCCGGGGCGGCAAAAATTCCCTCCCGACCGGCCAGCAGCCTTTGAGCGGCGCGGATTTGCTCATCACTCACCACCATAGCTTCACCTTTGCTTTCCTGCAACACCCGCAGAATCATCCGATCGGCAAACGGGCGAGGCACCCGCAACCCTGCGGCTATGGTCTGGGCATCTGGCCAGATCTCACATCGTTCGGCATGGTTGCGAAAAGCTTTTACTACAGGCGCGCAACCCTCAGCCTGGACGGCTACCATGCGGGGCTTATGAGATGATTCCAGCCATCCCAGACCCTCAAGCTCATAAAAAGCCTTCCAGATCCCCACCAGGCCAGTACCACCGCCGGTAGGATAAAGGATGACATCCGGCAGTCTCCATGCAAAGGCCTCAGCCAGCTCATATCCCATGATTTTCTTACCTTCCAGGCGGTAGGGCTCCTTAAAAGTAGAAAGATCAAACCAGCCTTCCTGCCGGGCAAGCTGGTTAGCCAGTCTGCCGGCATCACTGATCAACCCGTCCACCAGCGTCACCTCTGCGCCGGTAATTCGGCATTCTTCAACGATGGGCCGCGGCGTGTCTTCTGGCATGAAAATACAGGCTTTTATCCCGGCGCGGGCGGCGTAAGCCGCCATGGCGCCCCCTGCATTCCCCGCCGTAGGGATCACCACGCGATGCACTCCCAGCTCTTTGGCCCTTGAAACCGCCGCAGCCATTCCCCGGGCCTTGAAACTCCCCGTGGGGTTTGCACTCTCATCTTTAACAAATAACCTCGACAGCCCCCAATCCTTTGCCAGATTGGAGAGGGGCAATAACGGGGTATTCCCCTCCCCCAGAGTAAGGATGTGCCCCACTTCCTGCACCGGCAACAGAGGGAACCAGCGCCACATTCCCGGCAATGGCTCAATCCGTTCCCGATCCAGGTGTTCTGACGCCCGGTTCAGATCATATACAGCCACATAGGGCGCCTGACATGCCTCACAATACGTCTGAATCTGATGCGCATCCACTTCTGTTCCACATTCAGAGCAAACCAGATGCGTCAGATAATTTTCGGATGCAACGTTGAAAGTTACCACGCCTGCCCTCAATGACCGGGGAATTATCCCTGAGTGATGTGAACTTCCTGCCCTTCAGGGACGTTAAACCGCGCATTCCGTAAGGCAGATACCGCTTCTCGCAAGCCATCCAATGCCTGTTCGTAGCTTAAAATGCCCTGTTTATATTGCGTCTTAATCCTGGCCAGGCGCTGATCCGCCTGACTCACCAGATCTTTTATTTCCAGATCAAGATCAGCCTGTGCCGGGAATCGCTGAGCGAGCGCCTGCCAGCGTTGCTGATACTCCTCCAGCAGGCGTTCCAGGCGTATTGCTTCCTGTTGTTCAAGTTCAGCCTGACGAATCGCAGCCACAACACGATCCTCCAGCTGACTCAATTCGTGGAAGATCTGCCCCAGTTCATGCACGGCCTCACTGGCAGTTTTCCGATCAGATTTCAAACGATCCAACCGCCGCTCAAGCTCCTGAAACATACGTACCTCTTCTACCAGCGATTGGCGGGTAGGAGGCCAATCGCGCCGCCCGCTGGCCAGTTTTCCTGCCGATTGAAGGGCCTTACGGGCAGCCTCGCGCGCCTGGGTCGCTTCTCGTACAGCTTCAAGCACAACCCTGGCTACCTCATCCAGCGCCTGAGACACTCCACGGCACGTTTGCCATTCATTGTTCCAGCGTTTAATTTCAGCGGCCACTTCGAGATAGGTCGATCCATCCTTCCGGGGCGTGGGGCGGGAACCTAATCGTTCGATCAGGCTACGGGCCTCATTCACTGCCCGATCTTCCAGAGCAACACTCTGATCGAGCTCACCCAGCTGATCACTGATGTGACGAGTCTGACCCTGTAAATCCAGCACCAGCTGATCTAGCCAGTTCTGGCTGGCACGTGAAAGCTGCTCCACAAGCACATTCGTCCGCGAGACTTTTCGCTCTACCGCGCCCTGACCAGGGTTGCGCAACTCCTCCACCAGGTGAGATAGTTCTTCTCGAACGCGGTTCATTTCTGCAAGCGCCTTCTCCTGCAACACGGCATTTTCGCGGGTGAGCAGAAGCAGATGATCCATTGTTGACAGAGCGCGCTCCGCCTCAGCAAGGGCTTCACTTTCTGCCTTCTCCAGGGTGTTCAAACGCTGGCGCATACGTTCCTCACGGGTGCGCAATGCCCGATGCAATTCCACCATCTGGCGGGCGTCTTTCAGCCAGTCAGAAAGTTCACTTTCTTTTATAGCCATGGGTTGCGAAGCTCCTGTAAGGCGCTGTTGTAGCTCCCTTAAACGGCTTAAATCAGCCTGAAAGGCCGCTGGCGTTTCCCCACCGCTCCAGTTTACCGGGGCATAACGTGCCGCCTTCTCAACCAGCTGTTGCGCATTTTCCAGGAAAGCCATTCCATCGGCCACCACCCCCGTCCCCAGCAGGAAAAGAAATTCTTGATGAGCATTCAAAACCGTTTCAAGCCTCTTGATAAAGGACGTGAGTTTTGCATCCTGTTCTGAGGCAAGGCGCAACCCTTCTTCCACCTGCTCCGGGGTACGTTTTTGATCGCGTGAGCCAATGGTATTCAGGCCGGTCTCAAGGTCAGCCAGAAACGCCCGCGAGATATCCCACACCAGAGGGTATACCTGTAATTTTTCGGGCTCCGCCAGGCGCCGGGCAGCCTCACTCTGGCGGGTCTCCAGCTCCAGGATCGCCCGATCGAGTTCTTCAACCTGTCGGCACACCCGATCGTACCGCGCGACCTGGTCTTTAACCACCTTTTCCAGATGAATGGTTTCTCGTTCAAGCGCACGCAAATCATCCACCAGCGGTTCCTGCAGGCGCTTATTAATCGCCACTGTCGTCGCCCGCACCCTGTCCAGCTCAGCGAGGAAACCATCCACGATTAACCCAACCGGCGGATTTTTTAATGCGGCGCGGAAAGTATTCCCTGTTTTCCGCAGCCGCTCATAGGCTTCTACCGTTCGGCGGTATTGCTTGTCCCATCCTTCAACACGTTCTACCCATTCATCCAGAAGGGGTTGAACATCCTCCAGAACCGCATAGACTGCACTCACCGTCTCTCGAACATCCCCCGCCTGCGAATCGGGGGGCCCTTCGGCAAGAAAATCCTCAGGAATGTGCCCCCAGCTCTGCTGCACCCGTCGGAAAACATCATCAGCCTCTTCCATGGGCTTGCCATGCAAACCGGCTTCGTGTAAGGTATTCAACAAAGTTTCCAGCCTTTGCAAAGCCTCCCCGGCCATGCGAGCCTGCGTGTAAATTTCCACAGGCAAACCCTCCATCCGCCGGGCAAGCCTTTGTGCCTCTGCCAGCTCGCGCTGCAGGTTTCGATTCTGAACACGCAAAGCCTCTGCCGCCTTCCAGTTTGGATAGGCACCGGTCACCCACTCCAGGATTCCCTGCAGGTGAGAAAGTGGCACATGATGTTGACGGGCTTCCAGTTCCACCCATCGGCTTTCTACCTCCTGCGCCATTTGCAGGATACGATCAACTTTCTTCTGCAGTTCTGCCGTCAGAGTGACATACGGCTGGCGATGGATTTTGCCAAATTCATACTGCGTGGCCTGCAACGATTCAATGTGAAAACCCGCCTGATTGAGCTCACCCCCTACCTCAAGCAAGACCGTTTCAACCTGCCTGCGCCAGCGACTGACCAGGCCGTACACCACCAGGCCAGCCACCAGAGAGACCAGCATGATGATCAACAAAGTAATGAGAATCCATTCCAACGCTGATTCCATCGGGCCTCCCGTTCATAGTAATCATACACGATTTTTGTTAAGAAAAGACCCGGAGCACCCGGTGGTTTTCAGGAAAGCTCCAGAGGCATCTCACCCATGCTGAATACCCAGGTTTAATCAAACCATCAAAACCAACCTCCAGATGCTTGAAATATTCAGATAATTTTGGTAAAATTTATTTGTGATAAAAATCACAAGCAAAATGGAGGCTGGCATGGCTGATCAATCCAGTAAACCCCATGTGATTATTGTTGGAGCCGGTTTTGGCGGACTTCGCGCCGCACGTAGACTGGCAAATGCTCCTATCCATCTCACTATAATCGATAAAAACAACTATCACCTCTTTCAGCCTTTGCTGTATCAGGTGGCTACGGCAGGGCTTTCTCCAGAAGCCATTGCTCACCCCGTGCGGGCTATCCTGCGTAGGCAGAAGAACCTCACCTTTTATCTGGCCAAAGTGCAGGCCATCGACCTGGAAACCCGTTCTGTCGTGACAGACAAAGGGAACCTCGCTTATGATTACCTGATCCTGGCACCTGGAGGTACCACTCATTTTTGGGAAATGGGGCGCCTTGCTCGCCACGCTCTGGGGTTGAAATCGATCGGCGATGCCGAACAGATTCGCAACCACATCCTGCGTATGTGCGAAGAAGCCACCCTCGAAAGAGATCCAGCGCACCAGGTATCCACGCTCACCTTCGTCATTGCCGGTGGAGGCCCGACCGGGGTAGAAAGTGCCGGTGCTCTGGCCGAACTACTTAAAACAATAATCCCGGGAGACTATCCCACCCTGAAGCATATCCCCCGAAAAGTGATTCTCCTGGAAGCCTCTCAGCGCCTCCTTCCTGCCATGCCCGATGACCTCGCTGCCTATGCCCTTCAGGCTCTCAAAAAGGCCGGGGTTGAAGTCCGTCTGGGCACCGCCGTACGGGATTATGACGGAAAGACGATTTTTCTCTCCACCGGAGAAACCATAACCTCTCCCACTCTGATATGGGCATCCGGGGTACGGGCCTCGCCACTGACATCCTCCCTTCCAGTTGAGAAAGATGCTCTCGGTCGTCTCAAAGTATTGCCAACCCTGCAAATTCCTCGGTACCCTGAAGTCCTTATCATCGGTGATGCAGCCTCATTCCCGGACCAGGATGGAAAGCCCCTCCCCATGATTGCACCGGTAGCCATTCAACAGGGAGAAAGCGCAGCCCAAAACATCCTGCGCATGATCTCCGGGAGAGAACCGGAAGCCTTCCATTACCATGATCCGGGTCTACTGGCCACCATTGGGCGTAGTCAGGCAGTTGCCAGAATCGGCTCTCTGAAACTGCGTGGGGGAATCGCCTGGTTGATCTGGGTAGTGGTTCACATCTATCAGCTGATAGGATTCCGAAACCGCCTGCAGGTAATGATTAACTGGGCATGGAACTATCTTCTCTACGACCATCCCATCCGTCTGATCCACCATGCATTGACAGGCGTTCGAGAACCTCGCCGCCACCCATCTCTTCCTAACCCCCAGGAACATCCCGGCCAGACTCTTTCGAAACCTGCCTGAGCGTGGTTATAATGATAAAGATCAAACCATGCAGGAGGTTGAAAGATGGCTCTGAAATTAACCTGGTACGGTCATGCAACCCTTGGACTTGAGACCGGAGGGTATCGCATTCTGGTTGACCCATTTTTCACTGGCAACCCCACAGCAAGCACCACCGCCGACAAAGTCCTCGCTGATTTCATCCTCGTCAGTCACGGTCATGGCGACCATGTGGGAGATGCCGAAGCCATCGCCCGCCGCACCGGCGCATTGATTATCTCCAACGCTGAAATTGCCAGCTGGTTTGCCAAAAAGGGCCTCAAATCGCACGGCCAACACCTGGGCGGGGGATATACCTATCCATTTGGGTACTTAAAATTAACCTTTGCCCTTCACGGTTCGGCTCTGCCCGATGGCAGTAATGGCGGGAACCCGGCAGGGTTCCTGCTCACCACGCGCGAAGGGCAAAAGGTCTACCTGGCTCAGGATACCGGCCTGTTTGGCGATATGAAACTCATCGGTGATGAAGGATTAGAGCTGGCTGTCATTCCCATCGGCGACAATTACACCATGGGCCCCGATGATGCCCTGCGAGCCGTGGAACTGCTCCGCCCGAAGCAGGTAATCCCGATCCACTATAACACTTTTGACCTGATCAAGCAGGATGCGATTGCCTGGGCACAGCGTGTGCAACAGCAAACTGGAGTCACCGTCCACCTGTTGAAGCCGGGACAGAGCCTGAGCCTGTAAGGTAGAACTGGCAAAGCCCATTCACCGGGCAGGCAGGGCAATTCGGTCTACGCGCATGGCAGGTCTCGCGCCCCAGGCGAATTAGGTTAAGATGTCCCGGGGCATATTGGTCGGGTTTAAAAACCCCCGCCAGGTACTGGTGGGCTTGTTCCACGCTCAGGTGAGCCGGGCGCAACCCAATGCGCCCACTCACCCGATAAATGTGAGTATCTACCGGAAAAGCGGGTTTGTTCAGAGAAAACACCAGGACGATTGCCGCCGTTTTGGGCCCCACCCCTTGAAAGCGCATCAACCACGCCAGCGCCTTTTCGGCTGGCCAGTGCTGTAAAAAGCTCAGATCGAGCGAACCACACTCCGCGCTGATCTGACGCAATACCTGTTGAATACGCGGCCCTTTCTGATTACCCAACCCCGCCGGACGGATCGCTTCAATCACCGCTTCGGCAGGCGCATCGCGCACGGCTTCCCAGGTTGGGAAACGCTCCCTCAACCTCTGAAACGCCAGATCGCGATTACGATCATTGGTATTTTGAGAAAGGATAGTCGAGATTAACTCATCGAGCGGGGGGAGGGTATTTCGCCACTGAGGCAGTCCATATACCTCCAGCAGACGCCGATACACTGCCTGCCCACGTTCAACATGTTCAGGGAGGGGAGAAAGCGACTCAGGCATTCAGCCCCCAGCCCTTCACCTACAGAGCAACCGGCACCAGTGAAAAGCAGGGGCGAATCTCACCCACTTCAATACCGCGCCAGTTCTTAAGCGGACGGCGGTCAAACCGTGACAAAGCGGCCCGTTCCTTCTCCCCAAGTACCCCGAGCTGGAGCAACACGGCCAGAGCGGCTGTTCCCACCGCGCGGCCAGCCAGATCTCCATCGGAGATTTTCAGTGTCACTCCCACCGCCGGAGCCCCCGGCCCCAGTACGCCCGGCGCAATCCCCATTGCCTGATACCCTTCCGCCCCACCCTTCGAAACAATCCGTCCACCGGCGGCCTGCATGAGCAGAGTATCAAACCGTTGCGGCCCGGCAACCATATCGGGGTTTTCAGTCATGGCATGGAAAATTCGTTTTAATGCGGAGCGGCGAGGCTCAGGGAGGCGGGAAGGATCGGCCAGGAGAGCATACGCCTGGGCTGCGTTTCGTAACGGAGCGGCAAACGTCGGCGCAGAGCACCCATCAATCCCAATGGGTACGTCTTCAGGTGCCAATCCGACCATCTCAGCAAACGTTTGCAGAATAAGCCGTTGGACGGGATGCTCCGGGTTGAGGTAATCCTCAATGGGGAAGGAATGGAAACGCGCATTGGCCAGCATGCCGGTATGTTTTCCCGAACAGTTATGCCGGTTGGGTGTGGGTTGTTCACCCCGCTCGCGCAAGGCTTTAGCCGTGGCCTCATCCATGGGTGGATGCACTCCACAGCGCAGATCACCCTCACTGACACCCACTTTCGCCTGCATGGAACGCAACACAGCCACATGTTCATCTGTGCCAGAATGAGAAGCACAGGCAAGCGCCAGCTCGCGGTCACTCCAGCCAAAAGCCTCAGCCCCACCGCTTTCCACCAGTGAAAGCGCCTGAAAAGGTTTGGCTGAAGACCGTAGATTGACGACCAGGGTTGGGTCGCCAGCACTCGCGAGGAGATTCCCATTTCCATCCACCACGGCCACTGCACCAAAATGAATGGATTCAACCAGCGGACCGCGCGTCAGTTCAACAAGGGGTTCATAACGATTCATGATTCTTCGAGTTCCTCTGTCGTTGGGCGGTAATGTCGAATGAAATAACGCATCAACCCATAGCGCAAACGCTGCTCGTATCGAGAACTCCGCTCAGCAGGATAATCCAGTTCAGAAAGCAAAGCCGGGATCAAACGGGCTGTTTCTTCAGGTTCGCTGCCCATTTCTGCCAGTCTGGCCACCTGTTCATCTACTTTCGAAAGGAAATCGATCTGGGTGCGAACCTGTTGATGCGCCACCAGTCCACCCCGCCCGCTCACCAGCAAGTAGTCTCGATATTCCGGTAAAAGCAACAGCTTCAGCGACTCAATCCAGACCGGAATATCTGCAGCAGCCAGGAAAGGCGGCTGATTGACCACCACCGCATCCCCCAGCATGATCACCCGCGCACCGGGCAACACCGCCCAGATGGCCCCTGCAGCCGGCCCGGGGTGGTGTTCCAGAATGAGCGGGTTCTCATCCCAGTGAATGACCAGCCGCTCACTAAAGGTAAGATCAGGGACAGCCCAGCGAATACTCCCCACCCCATTAAATTGCTCCCATTCCGCACCGGTTTCAAGCCCCTGAGCCTTAAAAGTCACCGGGCGGTTACGAAACACCGCCGCCATCTTTTCATGACCGACCACAGTACAATCCATATTTCGCGCGCCAAGGGTGCGGTCAATATGAGCATCTAAGTTAACCAGCAAGCGGTCTACCCCTCCGCTCAAATTGAGCAAAGCCGCCCGCCATGCGCGCGTGTCCTCAGGGCGAAAAGGCGCATCGATCAGGATTAAACCATGCGACCAGTTGATCGCTCCCAGGGTGACCCCCGGGTAAGCTGTTTCTATATATACATGCGGAGCCAGTTCTTGCATCCAACCATCCTGTAAAAGATCCTTGGAATACCCGTAAGGATTTTCCGGGCAACCCTTCGGTTATATCACAACTCTCCTTCTGATGGGGGTGTTTCTATGGGCAAAGAGAAGTAAAAAGTACTCCCTGCGTTCAATTCACTCTCGACCCAGATTTCCCCACCATGGGAACGTACTGCCAGCTTACAGAAAGCCAAACCCAAGCCCAGCCCCTTCGGGAATCGGTCTACCTGTAAGCGGGCAAATTTATCAAAAATCAACTCAAGTTTATCCGGTGGAATACCCGGGCCATTGTCCTGGACGGAGAAGATCACCCTGTCGCCCGTTTTACGCACCGAAAGCCTGACCGTCCCCTGAAAGAGAATAAATTTTGTAGCGTTATCCAGCAGGTTGATCAGCACTCGCCGGATCATATCGCCATCGATCCAAAGGGGCGGCAGCCCCTCCTCTACCTCTACCACCATTTCCAGCCCTTTATTCTCGACCACGGGCTGTACGGCACTCACGGCTTCCTGCACCAGTGGGAGCACTTCAACACGCTGACGATTGGTAATCGGCTGGCCGGCTTCGAGGCGGTAAATATCGAGGAGGGTGGCAATCAGGCGCTGCATTCGTTCTGTTGAGCGAATAGCAATGGCCAGAATCGTTCGGTAGTTTTCTCCCTCCTCAGGCGGAAGGAGCATGTTGAGCATTTCAAGGCTGGAAATAATATTGGAAAGCGGAGACCGCAGATCATGGTACACCATGGCCATTAAATCATCTCGCAGGGCATCCAGGGCTTTCCGTTCTGAAATATCTCTCAGAATCCATTGCAACACAGCACTGTTTTCGATCATCACCACACGCACATACGCTTCCACCGGAACAGACACCCCCGACCTCGATTTGAGGATGGTTTCGGTGTGAACTGTCCTCCCGCCCTGCAATTCCACCAGATGCTCATCCAGCCAGGATTCCCCCAGTTCGAGGAACAGCGCCATCGGCTGTCCCCGCATTTCTTCCTTACCTAAACCGGTTAACTCACCAGCCTGCCGGTTGGCCTCCAGAGTTTTACCATCCAGATCGGTAATCCAGATCGGATCAATGCTATCATCGAATAATTCAAGATAACGGCGATGTGCGGCATCCAGCTTGTTATACAGACGTGCATTATAGATTGCCGTGCCAGCCTGATCCGCAATTGCCTGCACCAGGGCCAGATGTTCCTTCGAGAGGGTGTTGGGGATTGGATGCACAATGGTGAGCACCCCTACCAGTTGATCGCGGGCAATGATCGGTACACAAATGGCCGACTTCGCACCCGTCTGGCTGGCGGCGTCATCCGGGCGTTGCAGCCAGCGTTGGTCATGTCTGGTATCCGGGATCAACACTGCCTGCCGGTTGCGCAGAACCCAGCCGGCCAACCCCTGGTTGAGAATATCATTCAGTTGATCAACCGTATGAGGTTTAAGCTGGTTGTCCACAATGATGGCGGCGTCAACGGCCTGGTCGCCTTCCACCACCACGATACTGGCACGTTCTGCCCCCACATGGCGGCTGGAGTTCGTCAACACCCTCACCAGAACAGTGCGCAGATCCAGGTCAGAGGTAAGCTCCCGACTGATGTTGTAAAGCAACTCGAGCGTGGTACGGGTGTAGTCCAGCATCACGGTGCCTGCCTTCGTTCTATTAATCTCAGCCCCACTGGCAAACTTCCTTCTGTGAGTATAGCATACTTACCCCTCGGTTTCAGAAACTTCACGAGAGCGTGCCAGCCCAATACGGGTCTCATTACAGCGCTCGCAGTGAGGAGAATCACAGAGCAGAGCATCGGGCGATTCCCGGAGCAGGTCAACCACCGTCTTTACAAGCGGGGCAAGCGCCACAGCTTGAATCCGTGCCATTCCCAGTTGCGTCTGGCGAGTAAATTCGGCCAGAAAGGGTTGAATTTGATCGAACCCCTCCGAACAACCGGGAAAGCCCGGGCATTCCACTACCCCCTTTGGGGTTAGTGCCCACCGGATGAACTGTCGGCGTCCGGCTATGCGTTCGGCATAATGAATGCTTGTGTTCACCCGATGATCAACCCCTATCAGCAAAACGTCTCCACCCATCTCTGCCAGTACACGCAGCGGTGCCAGTGGTTCCTCAAGAGTCTGTGCATTTAACGCACTTTCAAGGCCAATAGCTGCAAAAGAGAGAATAGGATGGGCTGAGCGACGAGCCAGTGGATGGCGGCGCAGGGCTTCTGCCAGCACGCCCATCATACGGTCAGCAGGCAGGTCCGGACGGTAAAATTCCGCCATTCGGTTCAGGTCACCTCCACTTCCGTACACCAGCGCGTTATTTTCCGGGCCGGTCTCAGGGATCAGCATGGTTTGATAAGTAAATGCAGGTGCCATGACCCGGTTTGTCACCGCCAGAAGCGCCCCCAGCAGGCTACCCACCCCGCCGCGCACTTCTTCTCCAAAAGAGGACAGCGACGCATGCACAATCACCGGGCGTCCCGGAACCAGTCCCACTTCTCGAAACCCATTTACCAGCTCTCGAAACGAAATCATGCCACCTCATCCCTTGAGCATGAAAATCTCACCACTTTCTACCACCTCTTTGCCCAGACACAGACCAGTGCCCACTCGTGCCGCCTCTGCCACAACCCCGGGAGCCATCGCTGAACCTGTGCAGAGCCCAAAAACACGAATTCCCGTTCCGGATAATTCCTTTGCCGCAGCCTGCGTAAGGGCATGGAATCCCATCTGGCTGACCCGAAATGCAATGCTCCCCTCTTCTGGCAACGGTTCACCGATGGAGATCAGGTTGAGGATGACCCCGCCCCGTTCCTCTGAACGCATCCAGCGGGCTACCCCCTGCATCATCAGGAAAGGAGCATTAAGGTTACTTTCCAGGGTACGTTGCCAGTCCCACTCGTCCAGGTCGAGCAGAGACTGTCTGGGTTCAGCCCGGGGATTAAGCACCAGCACATCAATTTGTCCCCAGGTATCCAGCACTTCGTCCAGGAGCATCCGCGCCGCCAATCCCTTGGAAGGATCAGCCACATGACAGGAGACTTTCACCCCCATCTCCCGGGCTTTTTCAGCCAGGGCATCTATAGCCATTGGCGTGAGATCATTCAACGCCAGCCCGAAGCCCTGCCTGGCCAGAGAAAGGGCCAGCGAAGCCGCCGGTTCGCGCCCGGCCCCTACGATGAGAGCACATTGATTTTCTGGCATGGATTATCCTAAATCGGCCTCGTCTCGAAACTCAACCACCGGTTTTCTAACCCCGTGCAGTTCCAGCACAATGATCTCATTTTCGCCGGGTTTGAGTAATGGCCCGGGCAGATAAAGCGTCTTCTGGGGGCCGCGCTTCCAGTACCTTCCCAGGTTGAACCCGTTAATCCAGACTACCCCTTTGTTCCAGTGTGGCAGGGCCAGATAAGTATCTGCCGGCCTCTCAACCGAAAACACTCCCCGGAAAAAGGCTGGCCACCGCACCGGACGGCGTGTTTCAAAGCGCAATCCGCTCAGATCATCCAGAGGGAGTGGAAACATCGACCAGTTAAAAAGGTATTGCTGTCCGAGCAACACCCCTCCGATAATCCCTTTCGGATCGGCAAGCTCTGGCCCATAATTGACTCGACCCATATTCTCAACGAGAAATTCCAGGGTAGAGCCTTGTGGTGGAATGGTTATCGAGAGGGTTTTGCCAGGCGATTCTCTTTCTAAAATACCTATTTCTTCATCATCCAGAAAGACCTGAGCCCGATCATGCACCCCCAGAACGCGCAAGGGAGCATCCTCTCGTGGGCCAGAAACCTGTGTGCGGTAAAAGATAAAACCATAGTTTTGCCCCAGGGCTTCCATCGTCTCGGGCACCGCCGATTGTACCTCACCTGAGAGGGCTTCCAGGCTGTGCTCCAGTTCCACTACTTGCGTCAGCTCAACCTCCCCCAGGGCCATGGCCGGGGCATCCTCCGGCAGATCTTCCAGAGGCAAATCGGTAAATTTCCCTAAGACCTCCCGAAAGGCATGGTATTTTGGGGTGGGGCGCCCTGCTTCATCAAGCGGTGCATCGTAGTCATAACTGGTAACAGTGGCCTGATAGCGGGGGCCTGGCGCGGCATTCGCCCCATTCATAAAGCCAAAATTCGTGCCTCCATGGAACATGTAAAGGCTGACCGAAGCCCCCTGTTCCAGGATCTCTTCCAGAGCCTGGGCTGCGTCGTGTGCCGGGCGGGTATGATGGCGCTCTCCCCAGTGATCGAACCACCCATTCCAGAACTCCGTACACATCAACGGGCCATCTGGTTGATATTCCCGTAATTTTTTAAAGGCTTCACTGGCCCGAGACCCGAAATTAACCGTCTTGAAAAGATGCGGCAGGGTGCCATATTGAAGCATTTCATCGCTCGGGCCATCCGAAGTCAGCAAAAGGACGTCTACCCCGCGGTTGCGCATGCCCACTTCCAGGTATTTAAGATATTTCTGATCATTGCCGTAACTTCCATATTCATTTTCCACCTGGAAGGCAATCACCGGGCCTCCGCGTGTGATTTGCAGGGGCACCAGTTTCTGGAAAACCGCGTCAAAATACCGATCCACCGCATCCAGATAAGGCTGGTAGAGACATCGAAGGCGCATCCCCGGATCTTTAAGGAGCCAGGCCGGCAACCCTCCGAACTCCCACTCCGAGCAAATATACGGGCCCGGCCGTACAATCACGTACAATCCCAGTTCTGAGGCCATTTCAATATACCGCTCCAGGTCGAGCCACCCTGTAAATTGAAACTCTCCGGGTTGCGGTTCATGCAGATTCCACGCCACATAAGTTTCCAGCGTGTTAAGGCCCATCGCGCGCATTTTAAGCAGGCGATCTTTCCAGTATTCAGGGTGCACCCTGAAGTAATGCATCGCCCCTGCGAGAATTCGAAAAGGTTTCCCGTCCAGCAAAAATTCGTTTTGACCAATTTCAATCGTGGGCATAAATGACTTCCTTACCAAAGAACAACCAGAGACATTAATTCTGGCACATGAACGGATCCTGTTTCCATTGAGTGGCCTTTAAATCCAGGCCAAAGTAAGGAGAGGGATCAAGAGTGTTTTCGATCCGGCGTTCATCCAAAAACTTTCCCCGTCCATCATCTTTCACCACCGAAATATGCAAATGTACTCCGACCGGAGCATCGGCCCTTCCCGAATAATTCCCCTGCCATCCAAGAAGAGTCCCTACCTGAACGAACTTTTCTTCAATCCCTGGCGGGAAAGCCTCGTCAATCAAGGATTGACCCTGTGGATCAGCCAGATGTGTGTAATATACCCAGATTTGCCTTTCCGGCTGCAACGGATCGGAAGGAATGCGCAGGATCAGACTGGCCTTCCATTCGGCAAGCCGGGTGACGTAGCCGTCGGACACTGCCATCACCGGGGTAAGTCCCGGTGCACTTCCACCGAAAATATCTATTCCAGAGTGACGATGGAACGGCCGGAAGGAATCCCCCCATACAAAACCAATGTATCCACTGGTCGGAAACTGAAAGGGAGCATCACCACAGCGCTCGCCCGCCCGGATGGCCCAGGTCGGGTGCTCTTCTGGATGGCGAATCCACTCTACCACGCGAGAACTCCGCGGTAATGTACGCAACACCGGGTAGACAAGTACCCCGCCAGCGGTAACAAGCACTGCCGCTGCCAGCGTGAGAAACATCAGCTTCCCGCGTCTATGCATGGAAGACATTATAGCTCAGGATGGTTTTCGATATATAATTGAGCCAGACCCCATCTACGAGGGAAGCCATGCCAAGAAAAATCATTGCACTTTGCGGCCTGATGGCATTTCTTCTGGCCGCATGTAACACTGCAACTCCCACACCAGCGCAAAATTCTCTTCCAGTTGCCGGTTCAACCGCAACCGAGCTCCCTCTACCCCCTGCAGCCTCCCCAACGGCCACCCGGGGTATGCCCACCCCCAGTGCAACGTTACCATTAACCCAGACTCCCCCTCTGCCCGATTCATCTCCCACCGCTACGAATTCTCCCTCACCCCATTCAGCCTCCACTACACTCGGAAGCACCCTCTGGCTTTGGACGGAAACCTCCCGGAGAGACGGCTCAGCGCAAAAGGTGAGTGACCCACTGCGTTATTCTCTCGAATTTTCACCCAGCGGCGAAATCAACATTCTGGCCGATTGCAACCTTTTCCGGGGTACTTATCAGATTGATCCAGCAGGCACGCTGACGCGACTTGAGATTGGAGAGGGCACCAAAATGGCCTGCCCTCCCGATTCTCAATCGGGAGACTTCCTCCAGCAATTAAGCCAGGTGAGCCGCGGCTTTCTCCAGGATGGCTACCTGTTCCTTGAACTTGCAAACGGGGCTACCAGGATGCAATTGACCCCCAGCCTGCTTCTGTCTTATACTCCTCCACCTGCAGATGCCGCACACATCATCACCTATCGAAATGTCCTCGTGAGAAGTGGCCCCGATACTCGTTTTGCTCCTCTGGGAGTGCTTCCGGCGGGAGCGAAGGTTGAAATCATCGGGAAATTCACTCCCTGGTGGGCAGTCCGGTTACCCGGGATGCCCGGAGGAAGAGGCTGGGTCTCCCAATCCACGGTTAAGGCAGAGAATTACCTCAACGTTCCCTCTTTGCCCCCGCTACCCGAGGATTTTGGGCGCACCTACTATTTACCGGCGCTGGATGAACCTCAGATCATCCTCACTGAAGCCACCCTCGTCCGCGCCGCCCCCGACGACCCCGAAAACCCCAGCCAGCCAGCGTTGTTGGCTGGTCTGCCGGGAGGGAACTTCTTCGTCCTGGGGCGAGACCCGAGCGCAAAGAACTGGCTGGTGCTCCTTCCCTCAGAAATTGCCCCCGCAGGGATGGGCTGGGTGCTGGCCAGCCACGCCCATGCGCTGAACACTGATGACGTGCCGGTCATTTATCATCCGCCTTACCTTAAAAATTATCTGCCTTTCCCCATCGCCGCCAGCGATCCCGTGGCTTCACCGCGCGCGACGATCTATTACCGTGCCGGCCCGGGCCTGGAATATGAAGCCCTCAGTTTCGCCCTAAAAGGGCAGATTCTCCCCGTTCTGGGACGCTCTGCAGATGGCGCCTGGCTGCAGGTACGCGTCGGAGCTTCTGTTTCACCCGATGGAAAAGCCTGGGTAGCTGCGCCCAATGTTTACCTTTTCAATGCCGAGAAAGTACCCGTTGTGCCCACTCCCCTCCCGGCATGGATTCCTTCCGATGTAAGCGCAAGCACCTGCGCCATTCAGTACCAGTCTCCAGCCAACAGCAAAGCGTTCCGTCCTTATCAGGATTTTACGTTCACCATCGAACTGCTCAACAATACTTCGAAAACCTGGTCACACGACAGCACCGATCTTGCCTTTATTGCTCCGCTGGGCGGTGAGCCGCTCCATACCGGGCCTGACCGCTACGACCTGGATCAATCGGTTTTGCCCGGCGGAACGTATCGCTTCAGTTTTCAGGCGTCGTCCCGCCGCACGTCAGGAGAAGTGGGAGAAGTATGGGCTGTGCTGCGCGGAAGTGAGGTTATTTGCTCTTTCACTTACCGCATCTATCTGGCTCCCACCCCCCAGCCGCCCACTTATACCCCATGGCCAACCCAGACGGGCACCATCGAGCCCACTCCTCCGCCCGATGTGCCCCCCACGCCTACCGTGGGCACTCCCGAACCCACCAACCCTCCTGAGGTCACCCCGACCCCCAGATGGTGAAACCAATCTAGCCGGGCGACAATTCGCCCGGCTGGTTTATCGCTTCCATGGGGCCATCCTCCAAAGGTAAATGGAATGCCGCCAAAGGATAGATTCTTTAAAATTGGAAAGCCCGCCAGCCGTTGCAACGATTCATTTTTTTGGTATAATTGCCTGCGTAACGCGGGAGTCGCCAAGGGGTAAGGCATCAGCCTTCCAAGCTGACATTCGCGGGTTC
>AMZC01001254.1_pt1 | contig 62251 bp, 43 predicted proteins | sample 948551 | NCBI WGS metagenome assembly AMZC01 (sample SAMN01120625, study PRJNA171369) | bioreactor sludge metagenome | biome: sludge; isolation source: anaerobic thermophilic cellulolytic sludge from lab reactor | place: China: Hong Kong, Shek Wu Hui wastewater treatment plant | collected... | reverse complement strand
CCCGGGGCGAGCCTGCCGAGAGCATTTTCCCACCCGGCCGCAAAAGCCGGTCCGGTGGTATAACCGGCCAGAGCTTCGGTAAAGCTCAACCGCTGTGCTGGATACCAGCCTTCGGAGGAGGGGGTGCCATCCTGGCGCTGGCGGGTGACCGCGGCGTGAATACCCCACCATGGGTTGGGTGATTCTACGGGCGCATCCGATCCAAAGGCCAGGCGGGTTCCGCGTTCGAGGAGGGTGCGGTAGGCATACGCACCCTGTGAACGTGTTCCCCAGTAACGATCGGCAATGAGCATATCTGAAGCGGCATGGATGGGCTGGACTGAGGCGATAATATCCAGTTCAGCCAGTTTTCCCAGGTCGTCTGGATGCAGGCATTGTACATGTTCAATTCGGTGGCGCAGAGGAGCCAGGCCGTTCCGCTTTTCGTAAGCGCGCAGTTGCCGGTAGGCTTCGAGCACTTCATGGTTAGCACGATCACCAATGGCATGAATGGCCAGGCTGAGGCCACCTGTAACTGCCTGCTGGCCATATTCCAAAATTTGCTCGGCGTCGAGGAAGAGAATGCCGGTGTTACCGGGATTATCCTCATAAGGCTGGAGCATGGCCGCGGTGTGTGGGCCCAGAGCGCCATCGGCAAACAATTTCACCGATCCGATGCGCAGGTGAGGGCTTCCAAACCCACTGCGCAACCCGAGACGGGTGGCTTCTGACAGCATTTCAAGTGGAATGCCCTTAACCACGCGTAGCTTCAGGGCACCCCGGGCATCGAGTACCTGTAAGGCGGAGAAACAACGCGCCTGATCATAATCATGAACGCCGGTCAATCCCAGGCTGAAGAGGATACGCTGGGCGGTTTCTATATCGCCGGCCAGTTCTTCAACCGAGGGCGGGGGGATCACCCTCTCAACCAGTTCCATGGCGGTTTCAAGCAGGATTCCGGTGGGCCGGCCGTTTTCATCGCGCAGGAGTTTCCCACCCTGGGGATCAGGGGTATGTTCGGTGATGCCTGCCAGGCGCAGGGCTGCAGTGTTGGCCCAGGCGGCATGAACAGATTTGGCTGTCAGGTATACTGGATGATTCGGCGCGACCTGATCGAGATCGCTGGCAGAGCCGAAGCCTTCGGGCCAGAGATTCTGATTCCAGCCGTGTCCGCGAATCCACTGTCCGGGGGTAACAGAGCGGGCCCGTTGAGCTACCCGTTTCAGGCATTCGGCACGCGTGAGGGTTTCACAGTCCACGGTGGCAAGGCTGCGGGCGTAGTATTCCAGGTGGATATGGGCATCGGTAAGGCCGGGTAAAACCGTCTTGCCTTCCAGGTTTTCACGAATAGTATGTGGCCCAGCCAGAGAGAGGATGGCATCGTCTGACCCGATGGCGAGGATGCGCCCCTGTTCAATCGCCAGGGCACTGACGATGGGTTGTTCGGGATGGTTCGTGTAGATGCGGCCGTTAAAGAGAATTTTCATGGTTTCTCATTCCCCAGAAGGTGTGTAATTAAATGATCCAGCTCTTCCTCAGAGTAATAATAAAGCACCAGAGATCCTCCGCGTTTTCCGTGGCGTATGGCAACCCGGGTGCCCAGCCTGTTACGCAGGCGTTCTTCTAGTTCCAGTACTTCGGGAGCAGGCGCCCGGGCTGACTTCCGCGGCGGGCGCTCGCCTGCCAGCTTGCGAACCAGTTCCTCGGCCTGACGCACGGTCAGCTTGTGTTCCAGGATGGTTTTTAAGGCGGCAAGCTGGGCCGAGGGATGATCCAACCCCAGCAGGGCGCGGGCGTGGCCTTCACTGATCTGCCCGTTTTGGAGGGCATCTTTAACCTCTGGAGGGAGTTTTTGCAACCGCAGGGTATTGGTGATGGCTTCGCGGCTTTTTCCTACCCGCTGGGCAATTTCTTCGTGACGCAGCCCAAATTCATCCACCAGCTGTTGATAGGCTTCGGCCATTTCAAGCGGTGAGAGGTCGGCCCGCTGGATATTTTCGATCAGGGCAAGCTCAAGGCGCTCCTGGTCACTGGCATTGCGCACGATGGCCGGCACCTGATTCAGACCGGCCAGACGGGCGGCCCTCAGGCGGCGCTCGCCTGCGATGAGGATGTATTGATCAGTGCCGGGTTCGGTGGTGACGATGAGAGGCTGGAGTACCCCATGCTCCTGGATTGAGGCGGCGAGCTCGTGGAGCGATTCATCCTCCACATCCATGCGCGGTTGACGGGGATTGGGAATAATGCGATCAACTGGAAGGTATACAAACCCGCCGGATGGCGTTTGTTCCCCTTCGGGGATTAAAGCCCCCAGTCCTCTTCCCAGCCCACCTCGTTTGACCATGCTTTGCCTCCTCAATCAGCAAACTGAGGAATGTGTACCCCGTCTTCGGCTAAAATTTCTCGAGCCAGGGCTTCATAGGCGCGGGCGGCGACCGAATCGGGAGCGTACACCGAAATGGGCTTGCCATACGAAGGGGCTTCGGCCAGGCGGATGCTGCGCGGGATGATGGCTTTGAAAACCTGATCGGGAAAGTACCGGCGAACTTCGCTGACCACGTCAGTGGCAAGCCGGGTGCGCCCGTCATACATGGTAAGGATGACTCCGCGGATGCGCAATTCAGGGAACAGGGATGTGCGTACCCGATGAATGGTTTGAGTCAACTGGCCGAGGCCCTCCAGGGCAAGGTATTCGCACTGTACGGGAATGATCACCCCATCTCTGGCGGCTACCAGACCGTTGACGGTCAGCAACCCCAGGGAAGGGGGGCAGTCGATCAGGATGTAATGATACCGGTCGGCAACGCTCTCCAGGACGTTGCGCAGGCGTTCTTCGCGGTGGGGGAGGTCGATCAACTCGATCTCAGCTCCAGCGAGAGCCGGCGAAGCGGGAAGCAGTGAAATTTTTAACCGGGGGTTGTGCAGGACATGAGCTGCCAGAGGGGCCTGACCGATTAAAACCTCATACGTTCCCTGTCGGACGGTGTTTTTATCCACTCCCAGCGACGAAGTGGCATTGGCCTGAGGGTCAAGGTCAATCAAAAGTACGCGTTGCCCGAAATACCCCAGGTAAGCGCCCAGGTTAATTGCCGAGGTGGTCTTACCAACCCCTCCCTTCTGGTTAACGAGAGAATAAATGCGTGCCATAATCTCAGGGCTTCTCAACAATTTCGGTCATGCAGAGTTGAATTTCATCGTGGGTTGGGGTTCCCAGGAGCCCCCTGCGGGTGACACTGAAAGCGGCAAGCTGGGTGGCGAATCGTCCAGCTTCCCACGGGTCACGAGTTTGATGCAGGCGAGAAAAGAACGCCGCGGCAAAGATATCTCCTGCGCCTGTGGAATCAACTTCAGTCATGACGGGAGGGCGAAAGCGTCGCACGTCGCCATTCCAGTAAATCCGTGCTCCTGCCGCACCTTCGGTAACGGCCAGGATGCGGATGTGGGAAGAAAACTCTTCCACATATCTTTCATCATTCTGGACATCTTCAATGCTGAACACAGCGGCGGTGGCATTCCCGAGCACAAAGCCTGCTTCGGGCCACTCGCTGAAGTGTACCCGTCCGGTGTTGTCCCATGAGCGCATCCAGCCCTGAGGGGTGAGGCCGATCAACGCGTCTGGGAAGGCGCGTACCAGGGCAGGATCTACCTCTCCGGCCACAGGAGCCAGATGAACAATGGGAGCCTTGCGCCAGTGGTCAGGCACAAGGGAGAGGTTCAGGTCGGGGGCGCGTTTGTGAATGCGCTGGATGCGTCCATGCGGGGTCTGGATGTTTTCGAAGGTGGTGCTCTCTTCAGAGCGCATTCCGGCGATGGGGATACCGGCCAGTTCGGGGGCGTCAAGACAGCCATTGCAGGCGGTAACAATGCCCACCTGATGCCCAAGGGCGCGGGCAGTCAGCGCGGAATAAGAGGCTGTTCCACCGATAAGTATTCCATCGGGGGTCAGGTCCTGCGTGATATGACCAATGATCAGGTAATCGATGGTTCCCGGAGGATTAAGGCGATACATCATGGGTAAGTACCTGTGGGTTTACGGGAGATCAGACTGAGAAGAGACGCCTGAGTTCGCCATGGGGTCGTTTTCGATATCTCCGGCGAGGTTACGCAGGGCATCATCAACAGTAAGGTTTTCCCGGCGCATACCGGGGGCGGGGGTGCCACAGTAGGGGCAAAGGTTCCAGGCCAGCTCAATGGGTCTGCCACACTGATGGCAGGGCTTTTTAAGGCGGGTATAACATGCCGGGCAGGCCACCCAGTCTTCGCGCACACGCCGCCCGCACCCCGGGCAGAGGCTGGATTCCTCAATGGACTGGAGCAAAGCCTCTTCTTCCAGAGTTTGCTGGAATTCCTCTTCCTGGGTCTGGGGGGGACGGAGGATCAGGTAGATCAGGATGCCGGGCAGGAATAAAATGGCTACCACCAGCACGGCGAGAATGCGCAACAGAGGGTCGCGCGAGCGGCGACGGATGTCGCGGTAGGCCCAGATGATCAGACTGAGCCAGAGGGCAATCAAAAAAGCAGCCGCATAACCGGTGGCAATTAAAATGAAGTTGTTGAGAGTAGAAGGATTCAGGGTCATGAAGGACTCCGTGAAAAAATTATAGCATGGATAGATAGTTCAGCTATACTTTCCTTCAACCAGGGATGTCATGGAAATGGAGATTGAGCGAACCAATGGTCAAAGAAACCCGCCCTACCTACCGCATCACCGATTTACAAACCGATGACCGTCCGCGGGAGCGGCTTGCGTCACTGGGTGCTGAAGCCTTGAGCAATGCCGAATTATTAGCCATTCTGCTCAGGGTGGGGGTGGCTGGAGAAAACGCGGTGCAGATGGGGCAACGTCTTTTGACCGACATGGGAGGGTGGCGCGGTCTTCAGCAGGCCAAATTCTCAGAAGTTTGCCGACAGCGGGGTGTGGGGGCAGCCAAGGCGGCCCAGATCAAAGCCGCCATTGAAATTGGCCGCAGGCTGGCGGTACAATCTCCGGAAGAAAGGCCAGAGATCCACAACCCAAAGGATGCTGCTGAACTGGTATGTTACGAAATGGGAGCCCTGGAGCAGGAGCATTTACGGGTCATTCTTCTTGATACGCGTAACCGTGTCCTTTCTATTGAACGGCTGTACATTGGCTCACTCAATGCTTCGACGGTGAGGGTTGGCGAGTTGTTTCGAGCGGCGATCCTCCGCAACGCGGCTTCTATTATTGTGGTGCACAACCATCCCAGCGGCGACCCGACGCCCAGCCCCGAAGATATTGCCCTCACGCGTTCCATGGTGCAATCGGGGAAGTTGCTGGATATTGAGGTTTTAGATCATCTCGTGATCGGCCATAACCGGTGGGTTAGCCTGAAAGAGCGGGGACTGGGGTTTTAAATGGGTCTCTTGACCAAATTTCGCTTCCCGGATAAAATCACCCCTTGCGGCCTCCCGTAAGGGAGGTGAATTATGAATTGTCTTTCAAAGATGGGATAAGGCGTGTTCGAAAATCTGACCAGTCGGCTTGAAACCATTTTCCAGAACCTGCGGCGGCGCGGAAAGCTCAGCGAGCAGGATGTGGATGCCGTGATGCGCGAGGTGCGCCTGGCGCTCCTCGAAGCCGACGTGCATTATTCGGTGGTTAAAGATTTCGTCAGCCGGGTGCGCGAACGCAGTATCGGAGCCGAAGTGTCGCGCGCTTTAAATCCTGCCCAGCAGGTGATCAAAATCGTGCATGAAGAATTGATTGCCACGCTGGGTGAACCGGCAAGGCTCAACCTGACCGGTCCAAAGCCCTGGACGATCATGCTGGTGGGTTTACAGGGCTCCGGGAAAACCACAGCCACTGCCAAGCTGGCGCGTTTTCTGCGCGGGCAGGGGGAACGGGTGATGATGGTAGCCGCTGACCCTTACCGGCCGGCGGCGGTCAAGCAGTTGCAGACCCTGGGTGAAAGGGTGGGGGTGCCGGTATTTTATGAGGCTGGAGTTGCCCCTGCCGAGCTGGCCGCTCGGGCGGTGGATCAGGCTACCCGGGGCGGTTTTAGCGTGGTGCTGATCGACACCGCAGGGCGTTCGCAACTGGATGATGCTCTGATGACCGAGTTAAGGTCTATCAGTGCCAGGGTACGGCCGGTGGACGTATTGCTGGTTGTAGATGCAATGATCGGCCAGGAGGCGTTACGGGTAGCCCAGGGCTTTCGAGATTCGGTGGCCCTCACGGGCTTGATCATGACCAAGATCGAAGGAGATGCGCGCGGTGGTGCGGCTATTTCGATCCGCAGTGTGACGGGTGTGCCGATTAAATTCCTGGGCACCGGTGAAAATGTAGAAGCTCTGGAGTCCTTCGACCCGGCCCGGCTGGCCAGCCGCATCCTGGGCATGGGAGATGTGATTGGGTTAATCGAGAAGGCCCAGCAGGCGTATGATGACCAGGCGGCCCGTGAACAGGCTGAGAAGATGCTCAGCGGTTCGTTTACGCTGGAAGATTTTGCCAGCCAGCTCCGTCAAATGCGTAAAATGGGTCCTTTTGCCCAGATCTTAGAAATGCTCCCCGGCCAGCTGGGGCAGGCGGCGCGAATGATCGATCCGCAGGATGCCGAGAAGCAGTTGAAACAGACGGAGGCGATCATTAACTCTATGACCAAAGAAGAGCGCCGAAACCCTGATCTTTTAAATGCATCCCGAAGGCGACGGATCGCCCGCGGGTCGGGGACAGACGTTCAGGACGTGAACCGCCTGATGAAGCAGTTTCGTGAAGCGCAAAAGCTCTTTAAGACGTTTCAAAAAACCGGTGGCAAGCGCATGCCCCGGCTGTTTGGATAGGGAGGGGAGGTCAGAGCAGTCTGCGCGTCCTTCCGCGCATCCCTCTGCTGCACCGATACCCCTGCCTGTCGGGGAAAAAATACGTTACAATACAGGATAGATTGACAGAAGGAGTCAGATTCAATGGTTCGTATTCGATTGCGCCGCATAGGCCTGAAGCAACAACCCAGCTACCGGATTGTAGCCGCGGACAAGGAAGCTCCGCGGGATGGGCGTTTTTTGGAGATTCTTGGTTTTTACAACCCTCGCACCGAACCGTTCACGCTCGATGTTAAGGAAGACCGGATCTACCACTGGTTGAGCGTGGGTGCTCAGCCCAGCGAGTCGGTCGTCAAACTGCTTCAGAGCACCGGGGTGATGGATCGGTATGCCCGTTACAAAGCCGGTGAGCCGTTGGAAAAACTGCTTGAAGAGTCGAAAGCCTTTTTTGATAACCGAAAAGTAGAGACGCGCACCAGCGCGGCCTCACTGAAATAACGAGGTTTTTCTGTGAAGGAATTGATCGAATACATTGCCCGCTCTCTGGTAGACCAGATTGACCGGGTGGAGGTGGCGCAGATGCGCGCTCCGGGTGGCAAAGTGCGCCTGGAGTTACGCGTGGCTCGCGATGATATGGGGCGAGTCATCGGTAAAAATGGCAGGGTGGCCAATGCCATGCGCATTCTTCTGCGCGTTGCCGCCGCCCGTGAAGAGAAACAGGTCACTTTAGACGTGATCGAGCCGAGATGAGCCGGCGCAACCTGCCCAATCACGATCAAGATACCCATCCTGAAAATCCGCAAAGCCGGCCAACCACAGGCTCGCTCGGCAAGGGCGAGCCTGTATTCATCGCGGTGGGCTTTTTACGCCGCGCCCATGGGCTTCATGGCGAGATGATCATGGATGTGTTGACGGATTTTCCCGAACGTCTTCCCAATCGGAAGGTTTTTTTAGGGGACGCCCGGGAAAGCCAGCAAATTCGTTCGATCAGGCCGTATCACAATGCGGCGCTGGTCACCCTGGACGGGGTGGATACCCCCGAAGCGGCGGCGAGGTATCGGAACACAGTGGTTTATGTTCGCGCTGACCAGTTGCCGCCGCTGCCGGAAGGCGAATACTATCATCATGAATTGCTTGGTCTGCAGGTGGTGACCGATGCAGGCGAAGTGGTAGGCATTCTGGAACAAATACTTGAGACGGGCGCCAATGATGTGTACCTCGTGCGCCGGGCCGATGGGACGGAACTGCTCCTCCCTGTGGTAGAGGAGGTTATCCTTGCCTATGAAGTGCCCCAGGGTCGCATTGTGGTGCGCCTGCAAGAGTGGGGATAAAACCAGGTGGTACCTCCGGATAAGGTCTACTGGGTGGGCTTCAACCAGGTGAGGGGAATCGGTGCAGTGCGCGTGCGGGCACTGCTCGATTATTTCGGCTCGCTTGAGGTGGCCTGGCAGGCGCCGCTGGAGGGGTTAATTGCAGCCGGGCTACCCCAGAAGGTGGCCGAAAACGTGCAGCTGGCGCGCGGCGGAGATGCCCTGGAGCGCGCCTGGCGTATCATCGAGGAAAAAAAGATTACCGTGCTGACATGGGAGGATGACGCTTATCCGAAGCGCCTCCGGCAAATTGACCAGCCCCCACCTGTGTTGTATGTACGGGGTGAACTGCTTGAACAGGATGCATGGGCGGTTGCAATTGTGGGTACGCGGCGTGTCACCGGTTATGGGCGCCAGGTGGCTGAAGAAATTGCAACGGTGCTGGCTCAGCACGGAATTACGGTGGTCAGTGGGCTGGCACGCGGGGTAGATGCGGTGGCTCATGAGGCGGCGCTGCGGGCCGGTGGCCGGACGATTGCCGTGCTGGGTAATGGGGTAGATCGGGTTTATCCGCCAGAGCATCTGAACCTTGCCAGGCGGATGATTGATCAGGGGGCCGTGATGAGCGATTATGCCCCCGGCGTACCGCCGGATGCGGTGAATTTTCCTCCGCGTAATCGAATTATTTCAGGATTATCTCTGGCATCGGTAGTGGTGGAAGCTGGCGAAGAAAGCGGAGCGTTGATCACGGCGGCTTTTGCCGCTGACCAGGGGCGGGAAGTATTTGCCGTGCCCGGAAATATCACTTCGCCGCACAGCAAGGGTACCAATCGATTGATTCGAGATGGAGCGATTCCATTGCTCCAGCCTGAAGATATTTTAGAGGTGTTGCAACTGGGGAAAGCCCCCCAGCAGCAAGCCGCAAGGCAGGTGCTACCGGTGGATGAAACCGAGGCCAGCCTTTTACATGTTCTGGTGGATGAACCCCGTCATGTGGATGAAATTTGTGCCCTTAGCGGCTTGCCGGTGGATAAAGTCTCGGCAACTTTGGTGATGATGGAGTTAAAAGGTTTGGTTCGCAATCTGGGTGGAATGTGTTACAGCGCGGTAAGAGAAAACTCACCCGGTTATGGGAGGTGATGGTATGGACGATAACCATTTCTATGCAGTGATCATGGCTGGTGGAAGTGGAACCCGCCTCTGGCCGTTTTCACGGCGTGATCGCCCCAAACAAATGTTGCGCCTGGGTAGCGACCAGACTTTATTTCAACAGGCCGTCAACCGTTTGCTGGGGGTGATTCCTCTGGAGCGAATTTTAGTCGTCACAGTCGCAAGCCAGGCCGAGGCCCTCCATGCTCAGTTCCCCCTGATTCCGCCAGAAAATTTCCTCATCGAGCCGGCACCCCGGGGAACTGCCGCAGTCGTGGGGATGGCCGCTGTGGCGCTGCGTCACCGTGATCCTGAATCCACGATGGTGGTGGTGACGGCGGATCATTTAATCCGCAACCAGGATTATTTCCGGCAATTACTGAGGGGAGCGTATGATGTGGCGCAGCAGGGGTTCCTGGTGACGCTGGGGATTCAACCCACCTATCCTTCTTCGGGATATGGATATATCGAGTGCGGAGAGCCGCTTGGAATGTTCCAGGGATGTCTGGCCTACCGGGCGGTGCGCTTCCTGGAAAAACCCTCGCCTGAACGCGCGGCTGAACTGGTAAGGCAAGGCAATTATGTGTGGAATTCGGGGATGTTTATCTGGAAGACGGAGCGCATCTGGGAGGAATTTCACCGGCTGATGCCTGAACTGGCGCAAACCCTGGATGAGATTGATCGGAGCTGGAAGCCGCAGCCGTATCCTACAGTGGCTCAGGAAACCTGGTTGAGCATTCATCAGCAGACGATTGATTATGGTATTATGGAACGGGCCGATCAGGTGGCGGTTCTTCCGGCCCATGAGCTGGGATGGAATGATGTTGGTGCCTGGGACTCGCTTTACGACGTGTTTGAAGAGAACGAGGCCGGTAATATCGTCGTCTCGGCGAATCACATTGGGCTCGATACCCACGGAACCCTGGTGGTTGCCGAGAAACCCGAACGCCTGATTGTAACGATTGGAGCATCGGACCTCATGGTGATTGAGACCGGAGATGTGCTTTTGATCTGTCAGCGGCATCAGGCGCAAAAGGTGCGCGACGTGGTGGAACTGTTGAAAAACGGGGGAAACACCCAGGCTCCGGGAGGAGAGACGCCGGGTGTGGACACAGAGCGATACCTGTAAATAGGGAGATTGCCCTGTGAATCCAATGGATGACAAGGAGTTTAACCGTGTTGGAAGCCTATTGTTTAAAGTGTAAAACCAAACGGGAAATTCAGGATGCAGTGGCGGATTTTAACGCGGCAGGTGCTCCCATTACTCGGGGAGTTTGCTCCGTGTGTGGAACCCGGCTTTCTCGCCCGGGGAGGACGCCCGCTCACGATGGAATGACCCCACCCCGGGTGGAAAAGGAAGTGCGAGAAGTCTCCACGAACCAAAAGGAGCCCCGCAAGGGTGCCCGCAGCCAGGGGAACGGGCGAAACGGAGAGCCGAAAGAGCGCAAGGGGAAGCTGGTGATTGTAGAATCTCCGGCAAAGGCAAAAACGGTCGGGCAGTTTCTGGGAAAAGGGTATACCGTGCGTGCTTCGGTGGGGCATGTACGTGACCTGTTGCGCTCGCAGCTTTCGGTCGATGTGGAAAATAACTTCACCCCGAAATATCGGGTGCCGAATGAAAAACTCAAGGTGGTGAAGGAATTGAAAGCACTGGCCAGCCAGGCGGAGGAAATTTATCTGGCAACGGATCCTGACCGCGAAGGTGAAGCCATTGCCTGGCACCTGATGGAGGCCGCCGACATTGATGCCGACCGTTCCAGGCGGGTGGTTTTTCACGAGATCACCAAACCGGCGATTGATGATGCGTTCTCGCATCCGCGAAAGATTGATATGCGCCTGGTCGACGCTCAACAAACCCGCCGGATACTGGACCGGCTGGTTGGGTACAGTATCAGTCCGTTACTGTGGGAAAAGGTCCGCAGTCGCCTTTCGGCAGGGCGGGTACAATCGGTCGCTCTTCGGCTGATTGTGGAGCGTGAGCGTGAGATTGAGGCGTTTATCCCTAAAGAGTATTGGAGCATTGAGGCGGAACTGCGCCCGCAGGGAAGTCGGCAAACCTTCCGCGCGAAACTGGTGCGGGTGGATGATGAAGAGCCTGATCTGCCTGATGAAGCGGTCGTTCGTTCTCTGGTGGAAGACCTGGAACCCGCGGTTTATACCGTCACCCGGATTCGCCGGAGTGAACGGAAACGGAGGCCCTCAGCACCGTTCATTACCAGCACCCTTCAACAGGAGGCATCTCGACGGCTGGGTTTCACCGCACGGCGCACGATGGCGCTGGCCCAACAATTGTATGAGGGATTGGATGTTGGGGAAGGAGGCACTACCGGCCTGATCACGTATATGCGTACCGATTCAACCAACATCTCAGATCTGGCGATGGAAGAGGTACGGGGGTTCATCGGGAAGACGTATGGCAAAGATTTTCTGCCCGAAGCACCGGTGGTTTATCGCACGCGTGCCGTTTCAGCGCAGGAAGCGCATGAAGCCATCCGTCCAACCTCGGTTCTTCGCCTGCCAGAAAAGGTGAAGCCCTATTTAACCTCAGACCAGTTCCGGTTGTATCAGTTGATCTGGCAGCGGTTCGTAGCCTGCCAGATGGAATCAGCGGTTTACGATACACTTTCGGTAGAAGTAGAAGCACGCGGCCAGAGGCATCTCTATCTTTTCCGCGCCAGCGGCTCGACCCTCAAGTTCCCTGGTTTTCTGGTGGTGTATGAGGAAGCCAGGGATGAAGATCTGGCGCCAGAAGAAGAGACTTCTAACATGCGCATCCCGGCTCAGGTTGCAGAAGGGCAACAGCAGGAGCTGGTGCGGTTGATCCCCGAACAGCACTTTACTCAACCTCCGCCGCGTTATACTGAAGCCTCGCTTGTGCAGACGCTGGAAGAAAATGGAATCGGGCGCCCTTCGACGTATGCTCCCATTCTATCGACCATTCAGGAACGCGGATATGTGGTGCGAGAGTCCAAACGTCTGTCCCCGACCGAAACAGGCATTCTGGTTAATGATCTGGTTGTGGAGCATTTTCCGGAGATTGTTGACCTGGGGTTCACGGCGCGCATGGAAAACGACCTGGATCTCATTGCCTCAGGTCACGAAGACTGGGTGGGGGTTTTGAGACGGTTTTATGACACCTTCTCACCCCAGGTAGAGAAAGCGCGCGCTGAAATGCCCGAACGCAAGGCTGACCTGGAGAAAGTGGGGCGTACCTGCCCCGAATGCGGACATGAGCTGGTCGTTCGCTGGGGGCGGTTTGGAAAATTCATCTCTTGCAGTAACTTTCCTGCGTGTAAGTACACAGAACCCTGGCTGGAAAAAATAGGGGTGGCCTGCCCGAAGTGCCATGGCGACCTTGTGGAGCGAAAAACCCGTAAAGGGCGAGTATTTTATGGGTGTGTGAATTACCCCCAGTGTGATTTCACGTCGTGGAAAAAGCCCCTCGCTACCCCCTGTCCGAGTTGCGGAGGGTTGCTGGTGCTGGCCAACAAACGAGAAGTGCAGTGCATCCAATGCCAGGAGACTTTTCTGCTGGAGCAGGTGGCTGAGACCGTGACTTCCGAACCGTCTTGATGGCACTATCCTTGCAACTGCACCCGTTAATGTAATTGTTCGGGTTGCCGGAGTTGCATGAATCGAATGCCTGATCTACAATAAACACAAGATTAAAACTTCCGGTAACCAGCGATCCTACGCATGACAGGAGCGGAATGATGAATAACTGGCGTGAACTTATCAAACGGCCGCAAGTCCTTGCTGGAATAGCTTTTCTGGCGGGGGCGATTTTTGGTCTGGTCATCCTGGGCTGGTGGCTCTGGCCGGTTCAATGGACCGACGCTTCGGCGCGTGAACTGCGGGCTGATCTGCGGGAAGATTACCTCCGCATGGCGATCGATTCCTACTCCAAGAATCCCGACGCGGCACTGGCGAAAGCCCGCCTGGATGAACTGGGAGACAAGGCCAAAGAGGCGTTGGATGCAGTGAAGAAGAACAATGGTACACAAGATCCAGCCGTCATTGCTGAATTTGAGAAACTTTTATATGGTCAGGTAAGCGCTCCCGAAGGTCCCGCCGCTACTCAGACGCTGGCGGAGGGAGGTGTGGTGGCTACAAAAGAGCCTGCCGCCACCCCTGCTCCAGCGGGGCGCACCAGCCTGACCACCATCCTGGTCCTGTTATGCGTGCTGACCCTGGTGATTGCCGGGGTGCTGGTGTACCTGTTTGTGATCCGTAATCGGCAGGGGCAGGGTGCGGTCACCGCGGGGGCAACCATTCCCCGGAGTATGCGTTCAGCGCAGACTCAGGAATACTCCGAAGGAGGGGCTGAAGCCCCGGTGGTGCAGTATCTTTCCACCTACACGCTCGGAAATGATTTGTTTGACGACTCTTTCAGCATCGACTCGCCGACGGGCGAATTTCTGGGTGAGTGTGGTGTGGGTATTTCAGAAACCATTGGTGTGGGAGATCCCAAAAAGGTGACCGCTTTTGAAGTCTGGTTGTTTGATAAAAACGACATCCAGACTGTGACCAAGGTGCTGATGAGCGCTCATGCCTTCAACGACCCGGTTATTTCACAGCGGTTGGCTTCCAAGGGTGAACCGGTTCTGGCTGAACCCGGCAAGCGGATAACCCTCGAAACGGCCACACTTCAACTGGAGGCGCGCGTGGTTTCCATGAGTTATGGGCAGGGAGCGTTGCCAGCGGGGAGTTTCTTCGAACAGCTCACCCTGGAACTGGCTGTCTGGCCCAAACAGGCGATGTAGACTCTACCGGAATTACAGGATAAAAAAACCGCCCTCGCGAGGGCGGTTTTTGGGTTTTGGAAAGCCTCATTCTATTTTTAAGATGGTAAAAACGAACCTGCCATTGGGGGTCTCGGCTTCAAAGGTATCTCCTACACGTTTTCCAAGCATGGCTTTCCCGATGGGCGATTCGTGGGAGATGCGGTTCTCCAGCGGGTTGGCTTCGCGAGGCCCGACCAGGTAAAACGTTTCGGGGGGAAATCCCTCTTCTTGAATGGTGACGGTGGAGCCAATGTTGACCACACCGTCTTTGCGGTCGATCTCATCGATCAGGGCGTAGTTGCTGAGAATCCGGGTCAGTTCTTGAATGCGACCCTCCAGAAAACCCTGTTCTTCTTTGGCGGCGATGTAATCGGCGTTTTCAGAGAGGTCTCCCTGTTGAATGGCGAAGCGAAGGCGTTTGGCCAGTTCTTCGCGCGCTGGCCCCTGGAGATATTCCAGCTCAGCCTTGAGTTTTGCAAGTCCTTCTGAAGTTAAATAATGTACATCAGACATACCGGTTAACCCTTCCATTGGTCATTCATAGGCATTGATTTTACCCCATAAATGAAATTCAGGGATGCGCTGGAAAGGAACGCACCCCTGATTCTACAAAAGCTTCTGGATGAAGGTCAATACTGCCCGACGGTGCCTTTCTGCCTGACGCGCCTTTCGAGGGCATAGAAGGCCCTCAACCCGATGAAGATCATCAGGAACATGGATACCACCAGAATGATGATTTCAACGTTGAGGGGCAGCAGGGTACGCGTCTTCAGCAGCCATCCCCGAACTGCATCGAAGCCATAGGTTAAGGGGAGAATGAGCGAGACAGGCAGCAGCCATTTGGGTAATACGTTAACCGGAAAATTAGCGCCGGAGAGGATCTGTACGAGGAAGCTTCCCGAATCGACCAGAGTATTGGCTTCGCGCAAAATCATCACCAGCGCGGCAAAGGCGAAGCCAAAGCCGTAAAGGCCGATCAACAGGGGGATCACGGTGAGCACAGCGGCCAGCGCGTTGCCTGTGGGGTGAAAGCCCCAGATCAGAGAAGCCACCAGGATCATCCCCAGAGAAGTGAGGGTGGTGGTGGCCAGGTTGCTAAAGGTACGGCCGACCAGCATCAGAGGGCGCGGAAGAGGGGTCATCCAGTTGGCTTCGAGGACCCCGCCATCCATGTCCCACTTCAGAGAGTAGCCCATGCCCCAGAAGACTGCCATGATGAAGTTGGCCAGGGCAGTACCGAGAATGATATAGGACATGTAATCATCGGTACCGGCATAACCGGCAAATCCTTCAGCCTTTCCGTTAACACTGAAGGCCTGTCCCATAAAGTAAACCGGAGCCAGCCAGACGAGGGGTTGCAACAAGTCTGAGATGGCATTCAAGGGATAACGCCAGTGGTGTTTCCAGTTATTCAGGGTGATCATCCACAAAGCGCGAAGGTGAGATCCAAACGTAGGCCGGGAGAGCCCGAAAACGGGAGTGGTTTGCATGGATGACCTCCTAGTATTGACCGAGTGCGCCTTTGAGCCGCGCACGACGTTCTATTTGAGAGAAAGTGAGGTAGCCAATCGTCAGCCAGAACGCACCATGAGCCAGCAGGAGCAGAACATCGGGGGCAACGACGGAAAGAGGAGCACGGTTAAGGGCAGCTGCCCGTGCCGCACGGATGATGAGTGTGGGAGGAAGCCACTGTGCCACAGTTTGCATCCAGGCGGGCATGACCGAGATTGGATACGTGATGCCGCAAAAGATCATCACTATTCCGCGCACCAGAAAAACAAAGGTATTGGCTTCGCGGGCGGTGATGACCAGGCTGGCAAAGGTGAAACCCAGGCCATAGAGGGCGGGTATGGCTGCCAGGAAGACAATCAGCAGGCTGAGCAGGTTAGCCTCAAAGGTGAGATTGAAGAAAATCCTAAATTCGATCACGGTAAAGATAAAGAACATGAGCATGGTGGCGGCGTGTACGGGGCCGGTTCCCACCAGGAAGAGAAAACGCGAAGTGGGGGTCATCCAGTTCGATTCGAGCGTCCCGCGCATTTGTTCTCCGCGCAGGGCAAAGCCCACGTTCCAGAGGAGGGTATTGGCCCACATCCAAACTGTGGTACCGACCACAATATAGCCCAGAAAATTTTCTGTACCGGCCACCTGTAAGAAGCGAGGAATGCCAGCTCCGCCCGGCCCGGCCAGGGCAAAAGAGCTGAAAATGTAAACGGCCGGAAAGAGAATTGGCCAGATGATGAACGCGATGACCCAGGTGGGATAGCGGACAAAATGCAGCCATTCCCGCCAGATAATGGTATAAAAAGCCCGGATTTCGGCAATAAGGCTGGTGCGGCTGAGGGAAGCCTTCACCAGGCTGGGTTGGGAAGTGGCGATCTCCATGCGGTGCTCCTTTCAATCTCGCAGGGCTTTACCGGTCAGTTGAATGAATACGTCTTCCAGAGAAGGGGAGACGATGTTCATATTGACCAGATGGGTGCCATTGTAATTGACCTGTTCGATGAGCCGGGGCAGAATGGCCCGGCTGTTTTCGGTGTGCAGGTGAAGCTCCCAGACGGAATCGCTATCCAGAGAGCGAGTGATCAGCTGGTTGACCCCTTCCATGGCCTGGATCTTCGCGGCCATTTCGGGTTTCCAACCGGCGACTTCCAGTCTGACCACATCTTGCTGGTGAATGCGGCGTTTCAATGCGGCGGGAGTATCGAGTGCGATGATTTTTCCCTGATCGATGATGCCAATGCGGTCAGAAAGCTGATCTGCCTCTTCCATGTAGTGGGTGGTCAATAAAATGGTATGCCCCTGATTTTTTAGGTCGAGGATCATCTCGCGAATGCGGCGGGCTGCCTGGGGGTCCAGGCCCAGAGTAGGCTCATCAAGCAGGATGATGGGCGGGCGGGCCAGCAGAGCACGACTGAGCACAATGCGTTGACGCATTCCGGTGGAGTATTTTTCAACCAGTTCATTGGCGCGGTTGGTCAATTCCATGTACTCGAGCAGCTCATTCACCCTTTGGCGGGCGATCTCAGGGGGGATGTGATAGAGGGCGGCAAAGTATTCCAGGTTTTCACGCCCGGTGAGCTTCCAGTAAATGCTGCGCTCGCCGGCCAGAACGATCCCCAGGCTCTGCCGCACCAGGTTGGCCTCTTTGACAACGTCGTACCCATTGACGCGTGCAAAACCACTGGTGGGTTCGAGAAGGGTGCACAGCATCCGAATGGTGGTGGACTTCCCCGCGCCATTGGGGCCTAACAGACCGAAAATTTCGCCACGTTGAATCTGAAAGCTGACGTGGTCTACAGCGGTAAATTCGGTGAGTGGGGGGTGCTTGAAAAGGCGGGTGAAGGGGTTTTTCGATGAGGGCTGGTTTTCTGGCGGAACCCGCCTGGGGAATTTCTTGACCAGGTCTTCGGCTTCGATGGCATAAGCGGACATGAGCTACTCCTTCAAAACTTGATGGGCATTAAAAATTTACTTCGATCTTTTATATTTCAAAGTATATTATAGGATAATGTTTAATTTTGTCAAGGAATAATGCAATTTTATTTATTCTATGCTTAAATAATTTGATTGGGCGAGAGAAAAATAAAAAAGGCCGCCTCACGCTCTTTTTGAGGCAGCCCCGGGTATTTCACGAACATGCTAAGGTTATGGGAGGCGCATGGGGTCGAAGATTTTCTGGTGCTCTTCGGTGGCGAATCGATCGGTCATTCCGGCAATGTAATCGCAGATGGTGCGTTCGAGGCCGCGCTTCTGCGTCAGATCGAGGACATGGCGGGGAAGGATGGACGGAGTGGTGCGATAGGCTTCGAATAGATCGCGGATGATCCGTTCGGCTTTAACCGACATGCGCATGACCCTCCAGTGACGGTAGAGATTGTTGTAAAGAAAATCTTTCAGTTCGCGGTTTCGCCGGCGCATCTCGTCGCTGAAGGTGACCACATTGTAGGGAAGGCGCTGAAGTTCTTCTACCGAACGCACCATGCTCTCGCGCAGACGCAGGTCGGTGTTCTGTACAATATCGGTGACTTCCATACCGATGAGGCGGCGAATGATCTGATGGCGGCTTTTTTCTTCCAGAATGTTCCCCTGCCAGCCTACCGATTCGGTGATAATTTCCCAGAGGGCAATTCCGGAGAGCATTTCCGGTGTGATCATCCCCGAGCGCAGGCCATCGTCGAGGTCGTGGGCGGTGTAGGTTAGTTCGTCAGCGACGTTGGCAATTTGTGCTTCGAGGTGGCCGCGCAATTCGGGGTTGAAGTTGCTGGCGTCGGCGATGTCGTATTCGGTTTCGTGCTTGACGATGCCCTCGAGCAATTCCCACGAAAGGTTGAGCCCCGGGAATTCGGGGTAGCGGTTTTCCAGTTCGGTGACAATGCGCAGCGACTGTTTGTTATGGTCGAAACCGCCATGGTCTTTCATCAGGCTGGCGAGAGTCACTTCGCCGGAATGCCCGAAGGGTGGGTGCCCCAGATCATGTGCCAGGCAAATGGCCTCCGTCAGCACTTCATTGGCGCCCAGGGCTACAGCGATGGAGCGGCCGATTTGAGCTACCTCGAGAGTGTGGGTGAGACGGGTGCGGTAGTAATCGCCTTCATAGTTGATAAAGACCTGGGTTTTGTATTCCAGCCTGCGGAAGGCAGTGGTGTGAAGGATGCGGTCGCGGTCACGCTGGAAGCGGGTGCGATAGGGGGCCTCATCTTCAGGATAAAGTCTCCCTCTGGAGTTTTTACTGCGCAGGGCATAGGGGGCCAGGTTTTTATCTTCTATTTCTTCCAGTTTTTCACGGGTAAAGAGCATGTCTGTTCTCCTGAGGGGGTTACCGGGTGTGGGATGATGGCAAAGGATCGGCCTGCAGGGTGGTGCCGGGAGACTGCCCCAGAAGCGCCGCCTGAAGCACACCGGGTTGAACGGCTGAAAAGATGGATACCGTGAGTGCGGGGTAAGTGCTCACCAGCTCCAGCATGGAAAGTACCTTATCCCGCATTCCCCCGGTGACATCAATGCCCCGGGAGCCAGAAAGGAAGGGGGCCTCGCGGGGAAGCGAGGAGGGAGTGAGATTTTTAATCAGCCGGGTGCACTGAGGAAAATCAGCCCACACGCCCTCTTCGATGCCCGCCAGAAGGATCCTCCCCGGCCCCAGGCGAGGGGCGAGAGCGATGAATACATCTTCTGTGGAAAGGATTGTCCCTCCACGCCGGGTGTCAAAGGCCACGTCTCCCTGCACTACCGGCACAAGCCCGTGCATGAGGGCGGCAATCAGGGGACGAACTTCAACCCACATGGCTTTTCCGTCGCGCGCAAGCATGGTGGCCGATGGCGGAAAGGCGATGGCAGGTACCCCGGCTTCGGCCAGGGCTTCCAGAACGATCTGGTTCAGCGCACGAGCTTCACGCCATACGGCGGCGAATCCCTGCCATCCCTCGGCGCCCTGCACGCCAGAGCGAGTTTGGTATTGACGGGCGGGGGTGTGCCCAAAAGAACCAGAACCATGACCGAGAAGGATATGCAGCCGGGGTGCGGCCTTCAGAGCCGCGGCGATCTCTTGAGCCAGCCGGAGGATGACATCCGGACGTGGTGTGCGCGGAGAGTCTTTCTCGGTAATCAGCGATCCCCCCAGCTTGAGGAAAACAAGCGGTTCATCCATAATTTGATTATAACAATGAAGGGGAGAAATGGTCAGCCGACCCGTGTGATCAGCGTGGAGACTGCTCCAGCCCGACGCAGAGCATCGGCTACCCGGGCGGCCTGTCCTTCTTCGACGAGGGCTATCATGTTTCCGCCACGTCCGCCGCCGCTTAATTTGGCTCCCAGGGCGCCGTTTTGAAGCGCGGCATTCACCAGATGATCAAGCTCCGGGCAGGAAACCCCAAGTTCCTGAAGCCTTTGATGGTTTTCGGTCAGAAGGGCGCCCAATGGCTCCAGGCTATCCGATGCGAGGATGGCGCGGGCCTGCCTGACGATTTCACCAATGGCAAGGAGAATGGGTTCTATGCTGGAAGGGGAGGACTGATAGCGCTGGCGCACCTCTTCCACCACGGTGAGTGTTGGGCTGGCGATTCCACTGTTCCCGATGACCATCCAGAATGGGTGGTGTAGAGTCAACCGCTCGAAAGGCTCGCCCCGCACAAAATAGATGGGCTGATTATAGGTAATGACGGTGTTATCAATGCCAGAGGGTGTGCCGTGGTGGGTCTGATCTACCCGGAAAGCAATGCCGCTGACCTGCTCATCGCTGAGGGGATGCCCTAGGAAAGCCGAGACCGCCCGCGCCACGGCTACCGATACCGCTGCCCCTGAACCAAGGCCCGAAGCGATCGGAATCGTGGAGGTGATCCGCAGCCGGCAGGCGGGAAAGGCCGGGATGCCCAGTTGTTCACGCACCAGATGGAGGGGTAAGGCCAGAGGATGAGCGGGGGAGAGTTCTTCGAGGGTAGATTTCAACCCGATGTCGGGGGCGTCAATTTCCACTCGACCGGCTGGGGCCGTGGGGATGGCCACAACCGTACAGCGCGCCTGAACCTGAGTGACGGGAACGGCAATGGCGGGCTGTCCGTAAACGACGGCGTGTTCTCCAAAGAGGATGATCTTTCCGGGGGCACTGGCAGTAACCGCAGGCATACGTTTACTGGAAATAGAAGAGGGCGAGAATCGTCAGCCCCCACAGAGCAATATCGATTTGAAGTGGCCGGTCGGTGAGGAGCATTTCTTCGGGGGCACCGCCTTCCTGCTTGACCTGCACCAGGTAGAGGTAGCGGAAGATGCCATAAATGACGAAGGGGATGGTCAACATCATGGTATGGTTATCCGGGAGGTTGACCGCCGAGAAGGTATACAGGCTATAGGCGAGAATGGTGGTGCTGGAGACAATGGTGATGAGCTGATCGAGGAAAGGCAGGTTATAACCTTCCAGCACCCGCCGGTGAGAATTGGCATTCTCATTCAGCAGGGTGAGTTCGGCACGGCGTTTTCCAAACCCAATGTATAAAGCGAGCAGAGTGGTGCAGACATACAACCAGGGTGAGAAACGCTGTACCGAGATGACCACCACGCCGCCGCCCACACGTAAGACAAAGCCCGCGGCAATCACCAGCACATCGATAAGGGGGATGTGTTTCAGCCAGTTTGAGTAGGCCAGATTGAGCAGGAAGTATCCAAGCAGGATGAGGCCGAGTGCGGGCGAGAGAAAGTAAGCCAGAGGAATGGATAGGACTACCATTAGAGCTGCAGCCACAACAGCAGCCGGGATGGGCAGCCTTCCGGAAGCAATGGGGCGGTTCTTTTTGACGGGGTGGTTGCGGTCAGCCTGGACATCCAGAATGTCATTGATCAGATAGACACTGCTGGAAACCAGACAGAAAAGAAACATAGCGGCCAACGAACGGGCGAGCGGGGTAAGATGGCTCAGACTCAATTGCCGGTCGAAAACCAGTGCGGCCAGAACAAATGCGTTTTTTGGCCATTGACGCAGGCGCATGGATTGGATCAGTGCCTTCAACATGCGATTATGATAGCATAAAATGTTAGAATAACCCGGTGACGATGGTTCTTTCTTCTCTTCATCTCCGCGCGGTTGAATGCCGACCCTGGCCAGAACGGCTGGCAGGGGAGTTTCCTTTTTGTGTGCCCGTGGTACGCAGTTTAGAACACCTGGAATTTTCTTCACCGGTGACTTTCTTCATCGGCGAAAACGGCACAGGAAAGTCAACCCTGCTGGAGGCCATGGCTGTAGTCGCTGATCTGCCAGTGGTCGGCTCAGAAGCGGTGCATACGGACCCTCATCTTAGCAGGGTGCGTGAATTTGCCCATTATCTCAAGCTGATCTGGAATCGGCGCGTTCGGCGTGGTTTTTTCCTTCGGGCTGAAGATTTCTTCGGTTATGCGCGAAAGATGGCCCATATCCGAGAAGAATTACGACGTGATCTGGAAGCGGTGGATCGAGAATACACGGGGCGTTCGGAAATGGCAAGAGACCTTGCGCGTATGCCCTATCTGGGAGAAATTCACGCCATCGATCAGCGTTATGGAGAGGGTCTGGATGCGCTTTCTCATGGGGAGAGTTTCCTGCGGTTGTTCCGGGAGCGTTTTGTGCCGGGCGGGCTGTACCTTCTCGATGAACCTGAAGCCCCCCTGTCACCGGTCAGGCAGATGGCCCTGCTGGCGATGATTCATCAAATGGTAAAAGAGAATGGGCAGTTCATCATTGCCACCCATGCCCCTATTTTAATGTCCTACCCTGGTGCCACCCTGCTGGTACTGGAAGGGGGCGAAATTCATCCGGTAGCCTACACAGACCTGGAACATGTGCAACTGACGCGAGATTTCCTTACCCGGCCGGAGGTTTACCTGCGCAGGCTGGGGATTGAAGATGAAGATGGTGGAGGGGGGCATGGCTGAAAGTGCGGAACGGATTCGTCTCGATGTGCTGGTGGTGGAGCGCGGACTTGCCGAGAGCCGGAGCCAGGCGCAGAAGCTCATTCTTGCCGGAAATGTGCGAGTCGATCACGAAGTCATTACCCAGCCATCACGGAAGGTCTCGGCAGGGGCTGTGTTGAGCCTGGACGAAGGGCCGCGGTTCGTTTCTCGCGGAGGAGAAAAGCTGGAGCCTGCACTGCTGGCCTTTGGATTGGGTTCGCTGGAAGGACGAGTCTGTGCTGATGTGGGGGCTTCGACCGGAGGTTTTACCGACTGTCTGCTGCAGCATGGCGCGATCCGGGTGTACGCCATCGATGTGGGGTATGGTATTCTTCACTGGAAGCTGCGTGGTGACCCACGGGTGGTGGTGATGGAGCGCACCAATGCGCGTTATCTGACTTCGCTGCCTGAGCCGGTTTCTCTGGTGACGATTGACGCTTCGTTTATCTCTCTAAAGTTGCTTCTGCCGGTGGTGAAAGGCTGGCTGGGGGCGGATGGGGGAGAGGTGGTGGCTTTAATCAAACCGCAATTTGAAGCCGGGCGTGAGGAAGCTTCCCGCGGAGAGGGAGTAATCCGTAACCCTGAGGTGCATCGTCGGGTACTTGGAGAAATGTTGACCTTTGCCCGACAGACAGGTTTTGGTGTACAAAACCTGGTGCGCTCGGCGATCACCGGGCCGAAGGGGAACGTCGAGTTCCTGGTTCATCTGGTCTGGCCAGCGAGAAGTGAGGCTGTCCTCGAGGGATTAATTTCGCGGGTTCTGCAAAGTTCTTCTCTACCGCACCGCCAGTAAAACTGTCAGGCCGCGGGGTGCGATTCGCGGTTATAATCGATGTTCCGGAAACCAACTGCGTATGACCGAGCTGATTCGCAACTTTTGTATTATTGCTCATGTCGATCACGGGAAATCTACCCTGGCCGACCGTCTTTTGCAACTCACGGGTACGATCTCGGATCGGAATATGACCGAGCAAGTGCTCGACAGCATGGATTTGGAACGAGAAAAGGGGGTGACGATTAAGGCCTCGGCGGTGCGGATGATGTATACCGACGAGTCGGGCACAACGTATGAGTTGAACCTGATCGACACTCCCGGGCATGTGGACTTTAATTACGAGGTCAGCCGGGCGCTTGCGGCCTGTGAGGGGGCGCTTCTGGTGGTGGATGCTACCCAGGGGATTGAAGCCCAGACCCTGGCTAACCTGTATCTGGCGCTGGAGTCAGACCTGACCATTATCCCGGTGATTAACAAAATCGACCTGGTTTCAGCTCGACCGGATGAGGTGGCGGAGGAACTCCACAACCTGCTGGGTACCCCCAAGGATGAAATCTTACGTATCTCGGCCAAGGACGGAACCAATGTCGACCAGGTCTTGCGCGAAATTGTGCGGCGCATTCCTCCCCCGAAAGGCGACCCCGCTGCACCCCTGCGAGCGTTGATTTTTGACAGCCATTACGACTCTTATAAAGGCGTGGTGGCTTATGTGCGGGTGATGGACGGAACCATTCGTCCGACGGATACCCTGCGCCTCATGGCCACAGGTGTGGATGTGCGACCGGTAGAGATCGGTTATTTTGCCCCCGACCTGCGCCCCGGTGAACATCTGGAGGCTGGAGATGTAGGATATGTGGCTACCGGTTTAAAGACCGTCCGGGAATGCCGGGTGGGAGATACCATCACGCACGCCGCCAGGCCAGCTTCAGAACCCCTGCCGGGTTATTTGCAGGCTAAACCGATGGTGTTTGCGGGGATTTACCCGACGGATGGCGAGGATTACCCCAATCTGAAAGATGCCCTTGAAAAACTTCAGCTGAATGATGCTTCGCTGGTGTTTCAACCCGAAACCTCTCAGGCATTGAATTTTGGCTTTCGCTGTGGTTTTCTGGGGCTTTTCCACATGGAAATTGTCCAGGAACGGCTGGAGCGTGAGTACGATCTGGATATTGTAGTTACGGCGCCTTCGGTAGAATACGAAGTGGTACTTCACCATTCTGGAGAGGTTCTGCGCATCGACTCTCCCGCGCAGATGCCCGAGGAAGGCGCGATTGCTGAGATACGAGAACCCTGGATGCTTTTACAAATCATCACCCCTACCGACTTTTATGGCACGGTGATGGAGCTTGCCACCAAGCGCCGGGGCATTTTCAAAGGGCAGGAATACCCTGCGCCGAACCGCGTGCAACTCACGTTTGAGATTCCCCTTTCGGAAATCATTGTAGATTTCTTTGATGAGCTGAAGTCACGCACGCGCGGCTATGCCTCGATGGATTATCAATTCCTGGATTACCGCCCCGGCAATCTGGTGAAACTGGAAGTGCTGGTCAACGGCGACCCGGTGGATGCGCTGGCGGCTATCGTACATCGTGAAGATGCTTATCATAAAGGGCAGGCGCTGGTGAGTAAGTTGAAGGAAATCATTCCCCGTCAGTTGTTTGATGTGGCCATCCAGGCTTCGGCCAGCGGGCGGGTCATTTCGCGGGCCAATGTAAAGGCCTTGCGCAAGGATGTGCTTGCAAAATGTTACGGTGGTGATATTACCCGGAAAAAGAAACTGCTCGAGAAACAGAAAAAGGGGAAACGACGTATGAAAATGGTGGGTATGGTCGAAATTCCACAGGAAGCCTTTTTTGCAGTTTTGAGGCTGGAGGATTAATGGCCGAGGTCACTGCAACGAAAACACGTTCCTGGCTCTGGCAGTGGTTGATCGGCATTGGGATGACCGGCCTGGCCATTTTCATTCTCTCACGGGTAGTGCAGTGGGAAGAAATCAAAATCGCGATCTCATCCGTTCGGCTGGAACGGTTGCTGCTGGTGGCAGGGGTGTATCTGGTCTCGATGGTGGCGCGTGCCTGGGGCTGGCAAAATTTGCTGCAACGGCGGGTAAGCCTGGGGCGGGCTGTTCTGGGAATGAACGAGGGGTATTTTCTGAACAATATTCTGCCGTTCAGGCTGGGTGAACTGGGGCGGGCCTTTTTAATGGGCCGACGTACAGGAGCGGGCACCTTGAATACCCTTTCCACGGTGGTGGTCGAGCGGGCGTATGACCTGGCAATCGCGGCGGGAATTTTACTCTCAACGCTGCCTTTTGTATTGAAGATGTCCTGGGCCAGGTCAATCGCAGTGATCGTTTTGATTGTGATTATCAGCGGGCTGGTGGTACTTTATTTTGCCGCGCGTAACCGGGAACAGTTGATTTCCTGGCTGGAATCGCGGCTGGGACGGTTTGGAGTGGTCAGGCGAATGGCACTGCCTGCGCTTAATTCGTTGCTGGAAGGATTCTCGGTGCTCAACCGTTTTCAGTTATTTGCGCTGAGCCTGGGGGCTCTCCTGCTAAGCTGGGGGCTGGCCATGCTACGTGATTATCTGGTGATCTCGGCGCTGGAACCGGAGGCACCCTTCTGGTGGACGATGCTGGCCATCAGCGCTTCGAACCTGGGCGGGGCGGTGCCCTCGATGATGGCTTCGCTGGGCACATTCGAAGGAGCGGCGACGGGAGCGCTGGTGCTTGCTGGCGCCCGGCCTGAAGTGGGACTGGTGTATGCCATCATCATTCATGTGATTCATCTGCTCTCTTCGAGCGTTCTGGGGGCGATTGGGATTTTCCAGGAAGGGGAAAGCCTTTCTAAATTGATTGCCAATTTACGTTCGATGCGTTAAACCTATGAAAATTCTCATCGGCCTGACATATTACCGCCCGCATTTCTCTGGCCTGACGATTTACACCGAACGCCTGGCGCGGACGCTGGCATTGCGCGGGCATCAGGTGACTGTGTTGACTTCGCGCTTCGACCGTTCTCTTCCTGTGGAGGAGGTGCGGGATGGGGTGCGGATTCGCCGGGTTGGGGTGAAAATGCGAATCAGCAAAGGGGTGATCATGCCCGGGATGCCCGTCGAGGCGTGGAAGTTGATCCGCGAGGCGGATGTGGTTAACCTGCATGTGCCTCAGATGGATGCGGCCTACCTGGCGTTGATGAGCCGTGGGCTTGGTAAACCGGTAGTGCTTACCTATCATTGCGATTTACGCCTCCCTCGCGGATGGATTCATGGCTTGGCTAATCTTGGTTCGAACCTGGCTAATGAAATTTCGATGCTGGCCGCAAACACTATCGTGACCAACTCACGCGATTTCGCGCAACATTCTCCCCACCTGAGCCGTTACCTGAGTAAAGTAGAACCCATTTTGCCCCCCATCGAAGTGCCGGAGATCGGTGAAGAGGAATTGCAGGCGTTTAAAGAACGCCATGCAATCAGGCCTGAGGAGAAAATCATTGGCATCAATGCACGCTTGGCTACCGAAAAGGGGGTGGAGTATCTGGTGCGGGCCATGCCGCTCGTGCTCGAGCGTTATCCCACAGCACGTGTTTTGTATGTGGGACAGCACGAGAATGTTCTGGGAGAAGAGGAGTACGCGCGTAAACTGGAGCCCCTGATTGCCTCTATGGAGGGCCACTGGAAGTTCCTTGGGGTGGTGCCTGTCACTGAGCAGGCGGCTTTCTTTCGGAGCTGCCATCTCACGGTGCTCCCAAGCATCAATTCGACCGAATCGTATGGAATGGTGCAGGTGGAATCGATGTTCTGTGGAACGCCCGTGGTGGCGACCGATTTGCCCGGAGTGCGTCATGCAGTGCGGACGACCGGAATGGGGATTATTGTTCCGCCGCGCGATGCCCGAGCGCTGGCAAAGGCGATTCTGGAGATACTGGATCACCCGGAAAAATATCACGGCGATGTACTGGCGATTCGAAAAAGGTATGCATCGATTACCATCGCCGCGGCGTATGAGCAAATTTTCGAGGAGCTGGTTGGCCGATCATGATTAAGGAGACGAAACCCTCTGAAACCATTCTCTGGCGCCATTTGAAAAGCCTGCCTTACTTCAGGGCGATGGTGCGGGCGGTTGAGGATAGCTTTTATCAGGGGTTGGAGCTGCCTGAGCCTGTGCTTGATCTGGGGTCGGGGGACGGGCATTTTGCTTCGGTAGCTTTTTCGCACCCTCTGGACGTGGGGGTTGATCCATGGTGGGGGCCTTTGCTTGAATCGCGCCACCTGAAGGCGTACCGGTTGCTGGTGCAGGCCGATGGTGGAAGGATGCCCTTCCCGGATGGGCATTTTGGGAGTGTGGTGAGCAACTCGGTGCTTGAACACATCCCTCATGTTGAGCAGGTACTGGAAGAGGTGGCGCGGGTGGTGCGTCCGGGTGGTCGGTTTGTTTTTTGTGTACCCAATCATCGATTCCCGAAATTGTTGCTGGGGCGGCAGGTATTTTCAAAGCTGGGCTGGAAATCTGCGGCTGAAGGGTATTCCAGGTTGTTCAATCGAATTTCGCGCCATCAGCATTGCGATTCACCTCAGACATGGCAGGAACGCCTGACGCAGGTTGGCTTTGTCATTGAGAAACACTGGGATTACTTTGATGCGAATGCACTTCATCGAATGGAAGTGGGGCATGCTCTGGGAATCCCGGCGCTGGTGTGTAAAAAACTGCTGGGACGCTGGGTGCTGGTGCCCGCGGTGTGGAACCTGTTCCTGCCATATCTTATCGCCAGAAGGGTCTTTAACAGCCCCATCACTGAATCGGGAGTCTACAGTTTTTATATTGCCCGCCGCGCAGTCCCTTCAGAAGAAAAACCGTCGGATGAAAGGCCAGATCGGGGATAAAATAGAGGAGAACCCCGGCAAGCAGACTGCCGGGGTCGGTTGAAGCTATGGACGAACCCAGCGTACTGGATTATCTCAAAGCGAAACTGACCTTCTGGAAGAAGTCGAATTTTGAGCTGGCCCGGGGAGGTGAAGAGGTTCAGCCGCGGGAGGAATACCCTGTTTCAGCCGGGGAAGAAAAACAGGAAACCCGGCCGATTCTTCTCGGCCTGCCCTGGCCGATTCTCTTGCCGGTTGGTCTGGCCCTGGTGGCGCAGTTTTTCCTTGAACCCCCCAATCGATCGGGGCTTCCAGCCGCTCTGTTCTATGGGGCAGCTGCTCTGGCCGGGGGAATTGCGGCATGGAAGGGGTGGTTATCGCTGGCAGAGGGGCAGCCAGAGGTAACCGTGCTGGATCATCTGAATTATCGCCGTACAGCCGCGTTGACGGGCTTTTTGGGGTTGATGGCTTCATTTTTGTTGTTCGGTCACAATCGCTTTAACCCCATTAATTTGACGGTCTGGCTCTACTCCCTTGGTGCGCTGGTTGTAGCCTTTGCACAACCGCTCCCTGTGCCTGACTGGAAAGCTCTGGGACAGCGGTTGCAGTTGTGGTTGAAAAACCCCGCTATTGCTCTGCGCCTTTCAGGATGGGGAGCGCTGCTGGTAGTGGTGGCCCTGGTGCTGGCCTATTTTCGCTTTTATGACCTGAACCGCCTCCCGATGAATATGGTCTCTGACCATGCCGAAAAGTTGCTGGATGTAGGGGATGTGCTTCATGGTCAGTTTAAAATTTTCTTTGAACGGAACACCGGGCGTGAGGCGTTTCAGTTTTACTGGACGGCCCTCATGGCGCTGATTTTCAAGACGGGGATCAGTTTCCTCAGTTTGAAAATTGGCACAGTCATTGTGGGGGTGGTTACTCTGATTTATATTTTCCGCCTGGGTCATGAATTGGGCGGAAAGTGGGTGGCACTTTATGCCCTCTTCTTTGCTGGTATTGCTTACTGGCCGAATATTATTTCCCGTATAGGGTTACGCTTCCCGCTGTACCCCTTTTGCGTGGCACCCGTGATGTACTATTTGCTTCGCGGTTTACGCCGGGGATACCGCAACGATTTTATCTGGGCGGGCCTCTGGCTGGGGCTGGGGTTGCACGGGTATACGGCCAGCCGCATTGTCCCCGCACTGGTGATCGTGGCGGTCGTGCTTTATAGCATACATTCCCAATCGGCGGGCAGGCGTCGGCAGGCACTGGTCTGGGGGGCCATTGTGCTTTTTATTGCTTTTGCGGTATTCATACCTCTGTTTCGATACGCGCTTGAAAACCCCCAGATGTTTAATTACCGGTCACTGACCCGGGTGGCAGATATTGAGCACCCCTTGCCGGGTAACCCGGTTAATATTTTCTTCAGCAATACCTGGAATGCCCTGCGTATGTTTTTCTGGAGCAACGGCGATGTATGGGTACATTCGATCCCTTATCGTCCGGCGCTGGATGTGATCACTGCGGCGCTCTTTTTTCTGGGGCTGGTGCTGCTTTTGGTACGGTATCTTCAGAAAAGGCACTGGCGCGATCTCTTTCTTCTTCTTTCCATTCCTGTACTGCTTTTGCCGTCTATCCTTTCACTGGCCTTCCCGAACGAAAATCCGAACCTGAACCGTACCGCCGGGGCTTATGTGCCGGTATTTTTAATCGTTGCGCTGGGTTTTGATGCCCTGGTACGCAGCCTTTACAACCGGGTACTTTCCCGGCAGGGTAAACGGGCGGTGATTCTGACAGGGGTAGTTCTGGCGGTTGCGACGGTTTCTACGAATTACCAGCTCTTTTTTGTGGAGTATCGTAAGAATTTCGACCAATCGGCCTGGAATACCGCTGAAATGGGGGAGGTTATGAGAGCCTTCACGCATTCGGTGGGAACCCCGGAATCGGTTTATGTGGTGGGTTATCCCTACTGGGTAGATACGCGCCTGGTGGCGATTAATGCCGGGTACCCTGAAATTAACCCGGAACTGATGCCGGAGCAGATTCCTACCACGCGGGTCAATCCGGGAGCCAAAATGTTCATGGTCAATCCTGCTGATGAACAGGCTATTGCCCTGTTAAAGGAGATCTACCCGGAAGGGTGGATGCGCAGATACTCCTCTGAAGTTCAGGGAAAAGATTTCCTGCTCTTTTTTGTGCCGGCGATGGAAGATTCTCTCCCTTAATCCTGCTGAGGTGTCGAAACCATGATGGATACATCCCCTGCTCCAACTTCCCCCGGGTCAAAGGCGCGCTTGTCGTTGATCTGGGATGTGTTGCTCGTTGGTATTCTCCTGGTTGGCGCAGCCTTTCGGCTCACCGGGGTGAACTGGGATGAGAATACTCACATGCACCCCGACGAGCGTTTTCTGACCATGGTGGCAACCTCGTTACAACCGGTGCAAAGTCTGAGCGAATACTTCAATACCGCCCAATCCACATTGAACCCGAACAACCGGGGTTATGGGTTTTATGTTTACGGCACGCTGCCCATGTTCATCGTGCGTTACGTGGCGGAATGGGTTCATCAGACCGGCTATGATGAGATTCACCTGGTGGGCAGGCAACTTTCGGCCCTCTTTGATCTGGGGACGGTTTTCCTGGTCTATCTGATTGCCTTACGTTTATACCGCAGGCCGCGCCTGGCTTTGATGGCGGCGCTTTTTTATGCCCTGGCGGTCCTGCCGATTCAACTTTCGCACTATTTCAAAGAAGATACGTTTATGACCTTTTTCGCCACGCTGACGGTCTACTGGGCGGTACGGCTGTTGCCCGATGGTGAAGAGGCAGAGGCGTTGAGGCCGGAAGAGCTGGAGCGCGGGGTTAACTGGCTGCGCACTCGCTGGGGAAGTGTTGTACCTTACATGCTCTTTGGGGTAGCCCTGGGAATGACGGTAGCTTCCAAGGTGATTGTTGCGCCGATCGCCGTTCTTTTACCATTTGCGGCGTGGTTGCGATACCGAAAACTGGATATCACCGGGCGAGAAAAACTCCTGCCGGTGTATTTACGCAACCTGGTCATCGCTGCGATTACAGCATTTTTAGTGTTTCGTATCTTCCAGCCCTACGCTTTTGAGGGGCCGGGGTTTTTTAACATTGGCCTCAACCCGAAATGGGTGAATACCATGCAAGAGGTAGCCCGGCAGAACAGTGGCGACGTGGATTTTCCGCCACAACTGCAATGGGCACGCCGGCCAGTGTGGTTTGGGTTCCAGAACATTGTGCTCTGGGGGCTGGGCTTGCCCCTGGGAGCGCTGGCCTGGCTGGGCTTTTTGGTCATGGGCTGGAAGATGCTTAAGGGAGAGTGGGCCAGGCACATTTTGATCTGGGCCTGGACAGCGCTGTATTTTGGCTGGCAATCGAGCAGTGCTACACCTTCGATGCGGTATTTTATGCCCATTTATCCCCTGCTGACCATATTTGCGGCATGGGGAGTGTTTGCGCTCTGGGATTCAGGCCGTCGTTCGTCGGCTCGTATTCGCTGGCGGCAGATTCTCGCAGGGGCGATCGGCCTGGCGGTGACGGGGATGACTCTGGCATGGGCGTACGCTTTTGTTCAAATTTATGTTCGTCCTTTTACCCGCGTCGAAGCCAGCCGATGGATTTATCAGAATATTCCCGGACCGATTAATCTTTATCTGGAGACTCCCACTGGCCAGCAGACGCGTCTGTTTGCCATGCCTTTCAGTTACCGGCTTCCAGTAGATCGGGTGACGAAGCTGGCCTTCACTGCTCAGAAGAATGCCGTGCTCACGGCGGTAGAGTTCCCACACATTCGGAACATGGCTGGCGATGGCTCTTACGCCGGACTGATTGTTCTTTTGAGTACTGAGAGCACGGGAGACCATCCGCTGGCGTATGCGGCAGTGAACGGCGAGTTTAAACCGGAGGACGATCCGCGTGGAGGAGCAGCTCGGGCGACTTTCGACCAGCCAGTCATGGTGGAGGCCGGGAAGCAGTATTACCTGATTCTGCAACCCGGTAGCTATGATGCTCAGCTTGAGTTTGCAGGTGCCCCTATGTTGATCTATCAGGCCGGGGAGGAAACGACCTGGCAGGCATTGCCTGAGGCTGTGAACGTCCTGCGGAGGGGAGAGCCTTTTGTCACTCGTTTTGATCTCACCGGTGAAGCTACCCTTCAACGTATTTATCTGGCGCATGTGGTGGACTGGGAGGCCACTCCTGCCATGAAAACCCTCAGGGTGAGTCTGCGCCGCGCTGGGAGTGAAGAAATTTTGGGTGAGGCGCGCCTCACGGGAACCTTTTTACCTGTTCAGGATCCGCGCGGAGAGGGGGCCTGGCTTCAATTGGATACGCCGGTCTCTCTGGCGGGGGGGCAATCGTATGAGCTGTGGCTGGAGTTAGAAGCCGGGGATGGGGCGCTGGCCATTTATGGTTCCAAGCAGGCTCTTGAGTCTTCGTGGGATGATGCCCTGCCTCTGAGCCTGGATGGGTACAGCCCTTATGATTATTATTCGGGGGTCTTTCGCAGTGATTTAAACTTCGAAATGTACTGGGACGATAACGCAGAAAAACGTGATCGGTTCCAGACGATTCTCGATCAGGCAGATTATATCTTCATCAGTTCAAACCGGCAGTGGGGGACGACGGTGAGAGTGCCTGAGCGTTATCCCCTTACAACGCTGTATTACCGAAACCTGCTGGGATGCCCGGAAGACCGCGATGTTACTTGGTGTTACGCGGTCGCTGAACCGGGGATGTTCCAGGGGAAGCTGGGTTTTGAATTGATCAAGGTGTTTGACTCCTCGCCTCGCCTCGGTAGCCTGAAGTTCAACACTCAGTTCGCCGAAGAAGCTTTTACGGTTTATGACCATCCGAAGGTGTTTATCTTTAAGAAAACCGCCGATTATCGGTCGGATGCGGTGCATGACCTGTTAGCCTCGGTAGATTTAAGCCAGGTGGTGCACCTGACACCAGCCCAGGCAGGGAAGTACCCGGGTAACTTAATGCTCCCTCCTGATCGGCTGAAGATTCAACGGGCAGGCGGAACGTGGTCTGAGCTGTTCAACCGGGAGGCCTGGGTTAATCGGTATCCCGGTCTGGGGGTCGTTCTGTGGTATCTTACCGTCAGTCTGCTGGGGTGGGTGATTTATCCGCTGGTGCGGCTGGCCTTGCGCGGCCTGCCTGACCGGGGCTATCCACTGGCCCGTCTGGTCGGGCTGCTTCTGCTGGCGTACCCGGTGTGGCTGGCGGGCTCGGCTGGAGTGCCATTTACCCGACAGACGATTGGATGGGCGGCAGCGGGGTTGGTTGTTCTTGGCGGGGTGTTTGCCTGGATTCAACGCGATGAATTAAGGGAAGAGTTGCGTGCCCGCTGGCGGTATTTTCTGGCAGTAGAGGCCATTGCGCTATTCTTTTTTGGTTTGTTTCTGCTGGTACGGCTCGGCAACCCTGATCTGTGGCACCAATGGAAGGGTGGAGAAAAGCCAATGGATTTCTCCTATTTCAATGCGGTGCTCAAGAGCACGATTTTCCCGCCTTATGATCCGTGGTTTGCCGGTGGCTATATCAATTATTATTACTATGGATTTGTTCTGGTCGGTGTGCCGGTGAAATGGCTGGGGATTATCCCGGCGGTGGCTTATAACATTATTCTGCCCCAGTGGTACAGTCTGCTGGCGCTGGGAGCATTCAGCATCGTATGGAATATTCTGGTTGCGGTGCGCCGTGAAAGCGAGCCTGATCGGGCCTATCAACCCTACCTGGGGGCTTTGCTGGGGCCGTTATTCCTGGGGGTGTTGGGCAACCTTGGCTCGATTCGCATGATCTGGCACGGGCTGATGCGCCTGGCCGCTCCAGGGGGAGCCTTTGCTGACGGGAATATCTTCCAGAAGCTGGTCTGGACGTTCAGCGGGCTGGTGAAGTACCTGAGCGGGTATGCCTTGCCTTACGCACCGGGAGACTGGTACTGGATTCCCAGCCGGGCTTTCCCCAATGAGCCAATTACCGAATTCCCTGCCTTTACCTTCCTTTACGCTGATCTTCACGCGCATTTGATTGCTCTGCCGGTGACGCTGCTGGCGATCAGCTGGGCACTTGCGATTGTGCTGGGACGCTGGCGGTGGGGGCTGGATCGCGGTAGGTTCAGGTTCCTGCACCCTGGGGTGAGCTTCTTCCTGGGCGGTCTGGTGATTGGGGCCTTAAAGCCTACCAATACCTGGGATTTTCCCACCTATCTGGGATTGGCCGGAGCCGCCATCGCGTACAGCGTCCTTGGTTTTGCCCGGGTTGATCCATGGCGGTTGGACTTGCCCGTCTGGCTTCGGCGGGTAATTCTGGCTGTGATCAGTGCTTCTGGATTGGTGCTCCTTTCACTGGTGCTTTATCAGCCATTCTCGCGCTGGTTTGGCCAGGGTTACAGTGCGATCGACTTCTGGAAGGGAGATCATACTCCGTGGTGGTCGTATATGACCCACTGGGGTGTCTTCCTTTTCCTGATCTTCTCGTGGCTTGTCTGGGAGACCCTGGACTGGATGGCCACGACCCCGGTCTCGGCGCTTAAAAAGCTCCAGCCCTTTACCGGGCTCATTTATCTGCTGGCCGGGGCGCTCCTGGCGGCGGTGGCGGCGCTGCTGGTGCTCAAAGTGGAAATTGGCTGGAGCGTTCTCCCGCTCGCGGCCTGGGCAGGGGTGTTGTTGCTGCGTCCACGCATGCCTGCTGGGCGACGAGTGGTGTTGTTCCTCGTAGGAAGCGGCTTGATGCTTACCCTTATGGTGGAACTGATTGTTTTACGCGGTGATATTGGCCGTATGAACACAGTCTTTAAGTTTTCCCTGCAAGCCTGGACGCTCCTCTCGTTAAGTGCGGCCGCAGCCCTGGCCTGGGTGTTCCCAGCGGCGGAGCGGTACTGGCCGCGGGGCTGGCGAAATGCCTGGCATCTGGGAGTGGCTCTTTTGATCGGTTGTGCCGCACTCTTTCCATTGCTGGCCGGGGTTGATAAAATCCGCGACCGAATGGCTCCACGGGCTCCTCACACACTGGATGGAATGGCTTACATGGCGTATGCCACTTACAACGAAAGCGGCGTGGATATGGATTTAAGTGGGGATTACCGGGCCATTCAATGGATGCAGGAACATGTAGCCGGGTCGCCAGTGATCGTTGAAGGGCACACAGTCGAATATCGCTGGGGAAACCGTTATACCATTTATACTGGCCTGCCGTCTGTGGTGGGGTGGAACTGGCATCAACGTCAACAACGGGCGCTGACCCCTGAAGTGTGGGTGACGGGACGCGTTCAGGAAGTGGCCGATTTTTACAGCACCTTCGATCGGCAGATGACCGAACAGTTCCTGAAAAAGTATGACGTCTCGTATATTGTGGTTGGGGTGATGGAACGTGTCATTTATCCCATGGATGGCCTGGCGAAATTCGAGGCATGGAACGGGGATCTGTGGAATGAAGTGTACCGGGACGGTGATACGGTCATTTATCAGGTGAGAAAGCCGGGGGAATAGATCATGATTCTCGCTTTCCTGTCATGGTATGGAATTTTTCTGCTGGTAGGGTGGCTGGGGTTCCCCATAGCCTACCGGTTTCTTCCTTTTCTTCCTGGCCGTGGTTTTGCTTTGAGTAAAGTACTTGGGCTTTTAATCTGGGCTTTTGGGTTCTGGGTAACGGTCTCGTTGCATGTGTTGCAAAATGATGCTGGCGGCATCCTGCTTAGCCTGCTGGCGCTGGTGCTGATTGCCGGGTTGAGCCTGCGTTCTAATGCGAAAGAGCTGGTGGCCTGGGTGCGTGACCATATGCGGCTGATCCTGGTCAGTGAAGGGCTGTTTTTCGTGCTGTTCGCATTCTGGGCGGTGGTCAGGGCGGCCGCACCTGAGGCGGTTGGAACCGAAAAGCCGATGGAACTGGCGTTTATCCAGGCTATTCTTCGTTCGCCTTCGTTTCCACCGCATGATCCGTGGCTTTCAGGGTATGCCATTTCCTATTATTACTTTGGGTATGTGATGGTGGCCATGCTCTCACGACTTACGGGTGTGGCAGGAGAGGTGGGGTTCAACCTGGCGATTGCGGGATGGTTTGGTCTGGCAGGGGTAGCCTCTTATGGGGTGCTGTATGAGCTTTTAGCCTCTGGAGCCGGACTCAAAATGCGGAAGGCCGCAGTACAGGCGTTACTGGCCCCTCTCTTTATTCTATTGATCAGTAATCTGAACGGTCCGCTGGAGGTGCTTCATGCCGGAGGGGTATTCTGGCAACGCACACCATCTGGAGATTGGCAGTCTTCTTTCTGGCGCTGGCTGGATATTCAGGAATTGAACCGTCCGCCTGCGGAACCTTTTTCCTGGGTGCCGAACCGGCCGGGGGGTATATGGTGGTGGCGATCCTCGCGGGTGTTGACCGATTATGATCTTAATGGTGCACCGCGAGAGGTGATTGATGAATTCCCGGCGTTTTCTTTCATTCTGGGTGACCTTCATCCTCATGTGCTGGCGATGCCCTTCGGATTGCTGGCACTGGGGCTGGCATTGAATCTGTATTTTAAAGCGCGCACCCTGCCCGATTCCCGTGTTCGGCCTTCATTGCTGGTTGTGCAGCGGGATTTCTGGCTGGGAGTCGTCGGGCTGGGGGCGCTGGCTTTCCTGAATACCTGGGACTTCCCGATTTATGTAGCCATATATGTGGCGGCGTGGATTCTGGGGCGCGGCTCTTCGATGGGCTGGCAGTGGCAGTATGTCCGTGAAGGGATACTCCTGGGGGTGTTAACCGGCGTGGGGGGCGTTCTATTGTATGCCCCATTTTATACCGGGTTTGCTTCACAGGCCGGGGGGGTTCTGCCCAGCCTTTCCTTCTTTACCCGTGGAGTTCATTTCTGGGTGATGTTTGGGTCGCTTTTAATTCCGGCCCTGGCATGGATCGTAACGGAACTTCCGGTGGAGAGGCGTCCTTTGTTTCTCTGGCGCGGGTTTACCTGGGCCGCTGTGGGGGTATTCGGCCTGTGGCTGTTTTCGTATCTTGTGGGCTTCTTTTACTATACTCTTCCCGGTATGGCAGATTTAATCACAGCTTTACAGGGGGGTGTTTCTCCGCAGATGGCCCTTCTGGGATCGTTTGCCAAACGCCTGGCGCAACCGGGAATGTGGCTCTCGATGCTTGCGATTCTAACGCTGGCGTTGAGCGTGTTTCTGGCTTTGAGCAGACTTGTTCCTGCAGATGAAAAGCACCTTTCACCCGGTTTACAGGATCAGGCTTCGGTGGATGAAAATTCTGGAAAGCTTTTTGTGTTGCTGCTTTTCCTGGCCGGGGTTGGGCTGGTGCTCTTGCCGGAATTTTTCTATCTACGTGACCAGTTTGGCTGGCGCATGAATACTATTTTTAAGTTTTACTTCCAGGCGTGGATGATCTGGGGAATTGTGGCGGGGTACGCTTCTGCCCGGTTGTTGGAGCGATTTTCTGCGGGGATTTCTGCCTGGGTGGTGAGAGCTGGCCTGGCTGTATTGCTCGTGATGGGCCTCGTTTATGGATATTTCGGAGTGATGACACGTACTCAGGGGTTTCGCCCGGCGGAGTGGTCGATAGACGGGGCACTGGCTCTGCGTCGGTACCAGCCGGAAGAGTACGAAGCTATCCAGTGGTTGAAAACTGCACCGGCCGGGGTAGTTGCGGAGGCTGTAGGGGGGAGTTACACGGAGTTTGCCCGGGTGGCTACTTTTAGCGGTGACCCAACGGTGCTTGGCTGGCCAGGGCACGAGAGTCAATGGCGCGGTGGTGCCAGGGAGATGGGCAGCCGGGAAAAAGATGTCGAACTTCTCTATACCGTTCCCGATTGGGAAACTGCCCGGAGTATTATCGTCAGCTATAATATTCGATATATCTACGTGGGTTCGCTGGAATGGAGCAAGTACCGTGTTCGTGAAGAGAAGTTCCAGACGAATATGCGGCTGATATTCCAAAACGCGTCGGTGCGTATTTATGAAGCACCTGCTTCCTTGTACGAGAAACCGGACTGATTTTTATGCATGTGAAGAGACCAACCCTCGAAGATGTCCTGTTTTTAAGCGCCCTGCTGTTGGGGGGGCTGGTACGTTTTGCTGCTCTGGGGTCTGCCCCGCTGGATGATAGTGAGGCCAGGCTCGGTCTGCTGGCCTGGCAGCTGGCTCAGGGAAAGGAGGTTGTTCTTCCCGGGCAGCCGGCTTACCTCTTGTTGACCCGCGGGCTGTTTGAATTATTTGGCCCTACCAATTTTTTGGCGCGGTTCTGGCCGGCGCTGGCGGGGTGTGGTCTGGCAGGGGTGGCGTGGTTTCTTCGAGATCAGCTGGGGCGGAAGAGGAGCCTGCTTCTGGCTTTCTTCCTGGCGCTGGATCCGATTCTTGTGGGAACCTCGCGTTATGCGGGAAGCCAGATGCTGGCCATTACCTGCCTGGTATGGATGCTGGCCGCCGGATGGCGTGGAAAGAGCGCCTTGGTAGGAGCGTTCACTGGCCTTGGTCTCCTTTGCGGTGCAACTTTCTGGACGGGAATCATTGCCTTTGGAGTGGTGCTCTGGCTGCTTCGAGCGGAGATAGTTATTCTCTGGCGAGAGGTATTGAAACCAAAGACCATCCTTATCTGGGGGGCAGCTAGTTTTCTTTTTCTGGGTACAGCCTTTTTAACCGAACCCCGTGGTTTGAGTGCGGCGGCCTCAGGACTGGTGGAATATTTTCGAGGGTGGGTTGTCCCAGCGGGAATTTCGGTGCCCCGCCTGATGGGAGCTTTCTTCGCTTACGACCTTCCTGCGCTTCTCTTCGGTGGAATTGGCCTGGTACAGGCGCTTCGTGAGGGGCATCGTTCCTGGCGAATGATGGGGCTGTGGGGAGCGGGTTTGCTGGTGCTGATCCTGGCCTGGCCGACGCGTTCGGTGTTTGATGTTGCCTGGCTGGTTGTTCCTCTGCTGGCGTTTGGGGCTTATGCTCTGGCAACACCCTTCTTTCTTGAAAAAGATGAACATCTCCCGGCGCTTGGACAGGCGGCGATTACGGCGGGACTGGGGTTTTATATCATTTACTCCTTTCTCCGGGTGCCGCTTCAGACGGTGTCCGGTTCACCGGTTGCGGCGGAGTACGCCCTGCGGATGATGATTGCGCTGGTGATGATTTTTGCCATTTCAGCACTGGTGGCGTGGGGATGGAGCCTTCGACCGGTGTGGAGTGGCTTTCGCCGTGCAGGTGTTCTGTTCCTTGGCATTTTGTGGTTTTCGGCGTTGTTTCATGTGATGGGGGTTTCCCGCCATCCGTGGGCAGAACTTCTGCGTGAAGCTCCCCGGGTTCAAGACGCCGACCTGGTTACCAAAATTATGGGGCAAATTCAACAATGGCGCCCCGATCCACACACACCACTCCAGGTTGCCGTGCTGGATATGGATCGTCCATCCATGCGCTGGTTACTGCGAGGATATTCTCAGGTGCTTTTTACCAGCATTCTGGAAGCGAACAGCCGCCCTGAGATCATTCTCACCCCCGCTGATGTCAGTGTTGAATTGGGCAGTGCTTACCGGGGGCAGGAACTGACCTGGACATTAACCCCTGCGTGGAGTCTGGTGGCCCCCAATGAATGGTTACACTGGTTGTTTTTCCGCGATGTGGCGGTTGAGGGGCAGGAGGCCAGCCGTATCATCCTCTGGGTTCGTGCCGATGCCTTCCCGGGTGGACTTTCGGGAGCTACTCCGGCGGAGAGTCAACCCTCCCAGGGGGCATCTCAAAATTAAACGATGGATTGGAAAATGGATGAAAAAGAAACCCTCTACAATAGCCATTGATGGCCCGGCTGCATCGGGCAAATCTACCATTGCTGAGAAGCTGGCCAGAGAGCTGGGGTATCTGTTTTTCGACACCGGTGTGATGTATCGCGCGGTGACATTGGCGGCGTTGCGCAGGCTGGGAACGGTGGAAGATGAAGCGGCGGTCTCTCAACTGGCCGCAGAAGTGAATATTGATATCACCCCTCCCAGCAAAGAAGATGGAAGAAAGTACGATGTATTGCTGGATGGCGAAGATGTCACCTGGGAAATTCGCTCGCGTGAGGTAGAAGCGAGTGTGTCTCAGGTGTCGGCTTATCCCGGGGTACGGAAGGCCATGACTGACCAGCAGCGGAGAATTGGCCTGCGCGGGCATTGTGTGATGGTGGGACGCGATATTGGCACGGTGGTGCTTCCCGAGGCGGATTTGAAAATCTATCTGGTGGCTTCGCCCGAAGAACGGGCACGACGACGCCACCAGGAAAATCTTCAACGGGGACTGGCGAGCGATTACTCGGCCATTCTTCAGGCTATGATTCGCCGGGACCAGATCGATTCTACACGGCAGGTTGCGCCGTTAAAGCCTGCCGAAGATGCCCACATTATTGACACCGATGGCTTGAGCATTGAGGAGGTGCTCGGTCGGGTGCGGTCGTTGCTCGAAGACTGTGCGCGAGCAGAGACTGACCTCAATGGGTGAATGGGTGGTTCGATAGAGTAGAGGAGGGGGAATGGACCGCTTACGGCTGTTGCTGGTCGGGTTTCATCGGAAAGATCTCCCGGTAGTGGTGGAGAAAATCCGGCAGGTGCACCCGGAGGTGGAGTGGTTTTCGGCTCAATTAGAGGATGTGATCAGCGGTAAGGTACAGACAGGAGTCTTTGACGGGATCCTCTGGTGGGATGACCCTGCCCTGGTGAATCGAAGCGTTAATCTGGAGTGCCTGAGGGAGAAAGTTCTCCTGTCTGGCTCTATCGTGCTGGGGCCAACACCAGATAGGGCTTTCCTTCCGACGTTTCTGCCGGGGGTTAAGGGGGTGTTTACGCTACAAGATCCCTCCTTTGAAGAGGCCCTCACCCGAATGAGGGCTTCCGAGAACCGCCAGCGTGTGCTGGGGGTGCGGGACGAACAGGCCATTTATTTGCCGGCGGCTGATCTTTCCGATCTGCACCACCGCATCAACCAGGTTTCAGGGACGGGGAATTTTCTCGAGGCTTTTTTTGACATTTTCGCGTTAATAGTCGTCGTTCTGGATCGGGAAGGAAAAATCCTTTTTTTTAACCGGCGAGCGGAGATGGCAACCGGCTATTCATTGGCTGAAGTACGGGGGAAGTTGGTGAAAGATGTGTTTCTCCTTCCTGAAGAGGCAGATGGGGTCATGGAAGTGTTCAACCGGCTGCGCCGGGGGGATTACCCGAATCAGTACCAGAATTCATGGTTGTGCCGCGATGGTAGCACCCGGAAAATCGAATGGTCAAACACTGTACTGGAGGATTCACAGGGAGAGGTGCGCTACATTATCGGGATGGGGGTGGACATCACGGAGGATTACCAGAAGGCCCAGGCCTTGCGCGAGTCGGAGGAGCGTTTTGCCAGTGTGTTTCGGGCGAACCCGATGGGCATGGCTATTTTGAGCTATCCGGATGGGAAAATTATCGATGTGAATCGCGCCCTGGCCGGAATGCTGGGGCGCTCACCGGTGGATCTGATTGGAAAGCCCTGTGATGCCCTGGGGTTGTTAACCCCCGATGATTTTCTCATTGAAAAACTTACTATGGGTGGCCCCGGCAACCCGGTTTTCACCGCAGAACGAAAGGTGTTGAGCCCCGAAGGCACCCTTCGCCATGTTTCTATAAACCTGGATGTTTTCCTGTATGGCAGCCTTCCTTCGTATTTACTCTCGGTACAGGATATTACCGAAAGGGTACGGGCCGAAGAGCACACCCGCCGCTTCAATGAAGAACTTGAGGAACGTGTGCTGGAGCGCACCGCTGCACTGGAGGCGGTTAATCGTGAATTGCAGGCTGAAATCAGTTTTCGGAAGGCGATCGAGGCGACCACGCGGCGATTGATGCAAATTATCTGGGAGACAACCGATGTGGTGGCGATTTTTGACCTGGAAGGGCGGGTGTTATATTTAAATAAGGCAGGCAGGCGTCTTTTTGGCATTAATGAACTGGACACGGTAACCCATCTGTGTTTCCTGTCGGTTTATTCTGAAGAGACGAGGCAAACCCGCCTGGAAGCGGTCATGCGTACGCTAGAACAGGAGAATATCTGGCATGGAGAAGTTGAACTGCAGTTGCCAGATGGACGTTCGGTGCCCGTTTCGCAGGTGGTGTTGGCGCACCGCAACCTGGAGGGGAAGATCGAATTTTATTCGACCATTGCCCGAGACATTACTGAACAGCGACGGGTGTCGGAAGAGTTGAGGCGGGCTTATCAAAAGGAACTGGAAGTCAACCGCATGCGGGCAAATTTCTTTTCCATGACTTCCCACCAGTTCCGCACACCCTTAAGCACCATTCTATCCTCGGTGGAATTGCTGGAACATTACGGGAATCGATGGCCTGAGGAGAAGCGCGCGGCTCATTTACGGAAAATTCGGGAGAGCACGCTTGAACTGGATCAATTGCTCAAGGATATCCTGGAAGTGAGCCGCATCGATGGGCAGTTTGAAACACTGCTGGTTGAGGCCATTGATATGCCATCGCTCATCGAGCGGGTTGTTGAGAAACTTCAATGGGTAGATGGAGATGCCCACCCGGTGCGGGTGGATCATCCTTCCGATTCCAGGGTGCTTTATTCCGACCGCCACGCACTGGAACGAATTTTGGAAAATCTCATCTCGAATGCGATGAAATATTCCCCTGCCGGGGCGCCGATTGAAGTGGTGGTGCGGCCATTAGAAAATGGAATGGAAGTGACGGTGTCTGATCGGGGAATAGGAATCCCGGAGGAAGATCGGCCTTTCATCTTTCAGCCATTTCACCGGGGACGGAATGTGGTGGATACCCCTGGTTCGGGGATCGGATTGATGATTGTTGAAAAATCGCTGTCTTTAATTGGTGGAGAAATTCAACTGGAAAGCCGACTGGGGGAGGGTACGGTAGTACATCTGTTTTTGCCGAATCTGGAGCCGTCTTCGGAAGCAGATCATCGGAGGTAGAGTGTGACTCGTATTTTGGTGATCGAGGACGAAAAGCGGGTGCTGGAAAATATCATCGAACTTCTCGATGCGGAAGGTTTCGAGACCTGCGGGGCCTGTGATGGGGAGCAGGGGTTTCAAAAAATACTCAGCGAACATCCAGACCTCATTCTCTGTGACGTGCGCATGCCACGCCTTGATGGCCTGGGGTTACTGGCGCGAATCAGTAAAATTCAAAATTTGGCGCATATCCCATTCATTTTTCTAACTGCTTTATCAGAGCGGGCGGACCTGCGGGCGGCCATGGAACTAGGTGCTGACGATTACATCACCAAACCCTTTGGGCGGAAGGAATTGCTTGATGCCATTACCAGACGATTGCAAAAGCATGATGGTTTGATTCAGATTGTGAAACGAGAAACTGTGCTTGAGAATGCATGGATGGCATCGAGAATGCCGGTTGAAATAGAAAGCGCTTTAACGAATACTTTGAATTTTCTGCAAACCATTGAGGCTCAGACGGGCGAAGAAAGCCCGATAGCATTGGCCGTACATGGATTACGGAATTCAGCCAATCAACTGGCGCATGCAGTTCAAAATTACGGCCTGTGGCTTCGTTTGAGGTTCCGCCCACGGGAATCAACACCCGGACTGGAATGGCTCTCAGGATCTGAACGGGTGAAGTTAATTATCGAAGAGATGGCGCAGGCGGCTGCCTGGCAATGGCACCGAGTGGATGATTTAGAGCTAAACGTGGATGAGGCTATGGTGAAAGTGAGTCTTCCTGTAGTGCAACGAATTGTGGAAGAGCTTTTGATTCATGCATTCTCTCACACTGTACAGGGTGATAAGGTCATTCTCCAGGGGCGGCAAAATGCCAGAAGAAACACCTATGCTCTTGAGGTTACTTTTCCTGAGGTTTATAGCGCAGAGGAAGTGCCAATTGTTGCGGATGGCGATGATGGAGAGAAAATGTTACACTACGGGTTGAGCCTTGCCGTGGTGAAAGAACTGGCGGATGCGTTTGCCGGACAATTTGCGATTTTGCAAAACATGGGGAATCTCTGTTGCCGGGTGGTATTCCCGATGCAGATTTTGGAGGAATGAAGGATGTGTGATACATTCGTCGTTTTCCCTGATGCGACTGCAGATGGTTCTCTGATTTTCGGTAAAAATTCAGATCGCGATCCCAATGAAGCGCATGAGGTCATTCTGATTCCAAGGAAAAACTACCCCTCTGGAAGCCAGGTGCGTTGCACCTACATGGAAATTCCTCAGGTGGAATCGACCCATGCGGTTTTGCTTCTCAAACCTTTCTGGATCTGGGGGGCAGAGATGGGAGCGAATGAGCATGGGGTGGTGATTGGCAACGAAGCGGTCTTCACGCGGGGGTTGATTGGGAAAGAGCCGGGGCTGATTGGTATGGATTTGTTACGCCTGGCGCTGGAAAGAGCCAGCACCGCAGAACAGGCTTTGAATACGATGATTGATTTGCTGGAAAGGTATGGACAGGGTGGAAACTGTGGTTTCAGCCACCCCCTTTATTACAATAACAGCTTCTTAATTGCTGACCCTGGAAAGGCTTTCGTGCTGGAGACGGCTGGCCGTCAATGGGCGGTAGAAGAAATACATCGAGGTATACGCACGATTTCCAATGCACTCACCATTGAAAATCGCTGGGACCGGGCATCCGAGGGGCTGGTAGAGACGGCGATTCGGCAGGGGTGGTGCCGGTCTGCGGATACATTTAACTTCGCCCGCGATTATTCGGACCGGATTTTTACCACCTTTGCGGCAGGTCGGTCTCGTCAATGCACCACAACCCGGCTGTTGCAATCTCACCAGAGCAGGGTGGGGGTAGCGGAGGCGCTGGCGGTATTGCGGCATCATCAGGAGAAGCCCAACGGTAAGTGGCGGCCGGATGCCAGCCTGGCAGGCGCCGATGTGTGCATGCACGCCGGCTTCGGCCCGGTACGTATCAGCCAATCGGTGGGATCGCTGGTGGCCCATCTGACCCCCGAAAGATTCACTTTCTGGGTTACGGGCACTTCTGCCCCTTGCACCAGTCTGTTTAAGCCAGTCTGGTTGGATGGCGGTATCCCATGGTCTGGAGAGCCCGCTCCGACAGGAAAGTTTACCCCCGCATGTCTCTGGTGGCGGCATGAGCTTGTGCATCGCAGGCTGATTCATCGAAATCCGACCTCGTGGGAGTGGTTGCGAGAAGAGCAGACTCAACTTGAGGGGGAATTTATCTCCATGGCCGGCAGGGCTGCGCCGGTGGCCAGTGTAAAAGGTGAAATTTCGGAGCGTTGCTTCCAGCTTGCAGAGGAAGCAGAAGGCCGTTGGCGGGAGCGCCTCGAGAAGGAGAAGGGGAAAGCCGAATCGCGTTTTTATTATCAGATTGCCTGGCGCCAGTGGAACCGCGAGGCCGGGTTACCGTTGGAAAACGAAAACCTCTGAACCGTCTGTGATGCTATAATCAGTTTAGTTTACCCATGAAGTTCATCGCTGGCCTGTTTGCTACACAACCTTATTTATTACCCCTGTCTTTAACCGGCATGGTGGGCTGGTTGGTACTTGCCGGGCTGGTGCTGTTTGGCTTAAGGCAATGGTGGGAAGAACCTTCCGGGGTGTTACGCCGCCGTTGGGGGCTTCTGGTAGCTCTGGTGCTGGCGATTCCCTTTACTTCTACCGTAGCTGGGCTGCAATTTCACGGGCAGACGCTTCCCTTACCAGGGGTACCCTCTAACGCCAGCGAGCCAGTGCTTATGTTCCTGGCGGCATTACCCTGGGTGCTGGCGGCTGGCTTTCTGGGGCCTTTACCGGCGGTGATTCTGGGTGGAGCGGCAGGGCTGATGTTGGGTTTATATACTACCCATAGTCCTTTTGCTCCATTGGAGATTGCTGGGTTGGCTTTGCTGTTCAGCCGCGCTGTGAGACAACGCTACCGCACGTGGTTTTACCGGTTCATCCGTCATCCTCTGGGAGCGGCGGTAGTACTCGCCGTTGCGTATAGTCCGATATTCATGCTTACCACTCTGCTGGCTGTCAACGCGCCCCTGGCAGTGCGCCTGGATTATGCTCTGACCCAGACGTGGGAGATCATTCTGATGCGCGGGCTGGAGCTGATGCTTGCGAGCCTGGTTGGGGAGGTGTTTTATCTCACCATGCCACTCTGGTGGGGATGCCGTGGACCGTGGTTACCTTCGCCGGCCGAGTCGAATTTTCAGACCCGTGTTTTCCTCGGAACGATCCCGTTTGTGGTAGTTCTGTCGTTGACGTTGACCCTGGGCGACTGGCTTGTGGCCGGAAAGGCCGCCCGTCGGATGGTGGAAGAACGCCTTTCCAGCACAGCCCGGGTGGCCATGGACAGCCTGCCCTATTTTCTCGACATGGGGCAAAGTCTGGTTATTTCTATGGCCACTCCCGATTTACTTTCTCTTGCGCCGAATGAAGTTGAACTGACTCTGGCCGCGCGGATGCGCTCAGTGCCTTTTTTTCGGAAATTGACTCTGTGGGATGCTACCGGACGGCAAGTAGGAAGTTACCCTCCCTCTGAGAGTGGCCCTGGCGCAGAACTCTCCCGTGAGGAAAAGCAGGGAATTGAACTGGCACTGGGAGGAGTGCTTTCGCAGACTTATACCATCAAACCCCCGGCCGGAGAACGCTCTGCGGTGGTCATGTTTCTTGCGGCCATTGAAGACGGGCAGGGCGGAATTTCGGGAGTGTTGATCGGGTATACCGATTTACAAACGAACCCGTTTGCCAGACCATTGATTGCAGTGGTGGATGGACTGGCCGAAATGAACGGGCAGGGGTATCTGCTGGACGAGAATCAAACGATCGTCTACCCGGTTGATCCGACTACCCCGCAGGTGTTGGAGAATATTCCGAAGTCGCCGGTTGCGTTTTATCAGGATACTCTGCCGGATGGCACGCGGAGTTATACCTATTATTACCGTGCTGATGACCGTCCATGGGCTATTGTCATGGCGGTTCCGGCTCAGTATACCCAGCAGGTGGCTTTGAATATTGCCGTACCCCTGCTGGTGATCCTCGCGCTGCTGGCGGCGGCAGCTTTTATCCTGTTAAGGTTAACCCTGGGGCCGATATCGAGCAATTTACGTATGCTGGCATATCAGGCGGGTTTGATTGCCCGGGGTGACCTGGACCATCCTGTGCGGGTGAAGGGTGAAGACGAGATTGGACAGCTGGCGGCTTCCTTTGAGCAGATGCGTGTCAGCCTCAAATTACGTCTGGATGAACTCAACCATCTGTTGGTGGTTAGCCAGGGCGTGGCTGCCAACCTGGAAATTCAAAATGCTGTACAGCCGATATTACGAGCTGCAGTGCAACATGAAGTGGATTCGGCACGGATTGTTTTGACGAACGAAGTGATGCTTGACCCTCACCTGGCAGAGCCGGTGGCTTTTGGCCAGGGAGAGGCAACTCAGCGGTTTGCGCATCTGGATTCAGTGCTTTATCAGCTGGTGCGTCATCAGGAATCGATCATCATTCCAACGCCGATGAGGATGCGGCGCATTAACCCGCCAGCTGACCGCCCCGTTCCCGGCGCATTAATTGCTTTGCCTGTGCGTCATAAAGACAGATATTTTGGGGTGTTCTGGCTGGCGTATGAATCTGCGCATGCCTTTACGGAGGAAGAGATCCGCTTTCTGACGACGCTGGCGGGGCAAATTTCACTGGCGGCGTTCAGTGCACGCCTCTACGCGCAAGCTGAAGTGGGACGTCAGCGTTTGGAAGCTGTGCTGGCATCAACCCCTGAGCCGGTGCTGGTTTTCGATGAACAATCTCATCTGTTACTGCTAAATCAGGCCGCTTTACAAACCAGTGATCTGGTGAAGGTGGCTGAAGAAGGGCGGCCGGTACGGGAAGTAGTTGCCTCGCAGGAACTGGCGGATTGGTTAACCACACCGGCCGGTCGGCGCGTCAATGCCAAAGAAATCCGTCTTTCGAGCGGGCGGACGTATTATGCCAGTGTTTCCGATGTGCAGGTTGAAGGCAGGGAAGTGGGATATATATGCATGTTGCGAGACATTACCCACTTTAAAGAACTTGATCAATTGAAATCAGACTTTGTAGCCACAGTGTCGCATGACCTGAGGTCACCCCTCACTCTGATGCGCGGTTATGCGGCGATGCTGCAGATGATCGGGGAATTAAACGATCAGCAGAAAAGTTACATTCAAAAGATTATCGGGGGGGTGGATACGATGTCGCGGCTGGTCAACCATCTGCTCGATCTGGGTCGGATCGAAGCCGGGGTTGGCTTACAGATCGAGAAGGTCATCGTTCAACGGGTGATTGATGAAGTGATTGAGTCGTTGCAGGCACAGGCGGCACAGAAGCAGCTGACGCTGGATCAGGAAGGCTTAGCCGCGGGGGAGACGATGACCATCGAGGGAGACCGGGCATTGGTTCAGCAGGCCATTTATAACCTGGTGGAAAATGCCATTAAATACACGCCGGTTGGCGGAAAGGTAAAGGTGCGGCTGGAGCAGAGACCCTCCTCGGTGCTGATTCAGGTCATTGATACCGGGATCGGGATTGCCCCACTCGATTTACCCCGGCTGTTCGAAAAATTCTACCGCAGTGGAAGGCGGGAGGCTCATCAGCAGCGCGGCACGGGGCTGGGGTTGGCGATTGTTAAATCGATCGCGGAACGCCATAATGGGCGAGTCTGGGTGGAGAGCCAGCTTGGAAAGGGGAGTGTGTTCTCACTGGAGTTCCCCGTGCGTCAACCTCAATCCGAAGAAGCACTTCATGAAGGACGGCTCTGATTGAAGTGGAAAACAGGTGCGATCCAATCCGGGATGGAATTTACGAAAACGGTTAAAAAAGGGCTAGAAATATTGTAAAATCGTGCTATAATTACAGATCGCATGCATATTATATATGAGCCCTGATCTGTTCACCAGAGCGCAAGGGAAAGGTTCCCTGTGCGCTGGTGTTGTTTTCTTGAACTGACTGGTTCCAAACAGGAGGCGCTTTAGTGGAAACCAAAGGTCTCACCGCTCTACGTATCAGCCTGGCTTCGCCAGAGACGATCCGCAGTTGGTCTTACGGGGAGGTTCTGAAACCCGAAACGATCAATTATCGCCGTTTGCGCCCAGAAAAGGATGGCCTGTTCTGTGAAGCCATCTTTGGCCCGACTCGCGATTATCAGTGTTACTGTGGAAAATATAAAAACCCTCGATATAAGGGTATTGTTTGTGACAAGTGCGGAGTTGAAGTAACCCGCTCTTCGGTGCGCCGGGAGCGCATGGGGCACATTGAGCTGGCAACGCCTGTGGCGCACATCTGGTATACCCGGCGTATTCCCTCCTATCTGGGTCTGTTGCTGGATATCTCTCGCCGCAACCTTGACCGGGTGCTGTATTTTGCGCAGTATATCGTCACCTACGTTGATGAAGATGCCCGCCAGAAGGCCCTTAAGCGGCTGGAAGATGAGATCAGCATCTCGGAACGCGAGCAGGCCAACGAGATCAACGAAAAGATCAAGCAGGTAAAGCTTGACCGCGATCGCCGAATTGCGGAATTGAATCAGCAAAAGGCCGAATTACAGGCTCGCTCAGACGAGTTGATCGCCATGAAGCTGGAGCCGGTCATGCGCGAAGGGCAGCGGCTGGAAGCTTTACTGCAGGAAAAGATGGGGCAGGTCATGCCAAAGCCACTGGTCTTTGAGGCCACCGGAGTGACGATTGTTGAGGCGGGTGAGGCCGTTAATGCTCATCACATTGCCACCATTCAACGCGCGGTCAAAGAGCGGTTGGATGAGCTGGAAGCGGAAGTGCGCAACCAGCTGCAGCTGGAATTGGAACAGATCACCATGGAAGCGCAGAAGGCACGGGCCGAGGCTGATGAGCAGATGGAAATGCTTCGCAATCAGCTGGAGGATCAGTCGGTCATTTCTCAGGGGCAAAACACCCGTCTGCGCGATGAATTGCAGGAGCTTCATCCTTTCACGTTCCTCACCGAAAGCCGCTACCGAGAGTTGAAACAGCGCTGGGGGCAGGTTTTCCGGGCAGATATGGGCGCAGAAGCTTTCTACGATATCTTACGCCGGCTTGACCTGGATAAACTGGCCTCTGAACTATGGCATGAGGTGCGCACTTCAAAGAGCAAGCAAAAACGAAAGAAGGCCACCATCCGCCTTAAGGTGGTTGAATCGTTCCGGCGTTCGGGTAACCGTCCGGAATGGATGGTGCTCACGGTTTTACCGGTGATCCCGCCCGATTTACGTCCTATGGTTCAGCTGGACGGTGGGCGTTTTGCCACATCGGATCTTAACGATCTGTACCGCCGTGTCATCAACCGCAATAACCGGCTCAAACGCTTGCTGGAGCTGGGTGCGCCAGATGTCATCGTGCGTAACGAAAAACGCATGCTTCAGGAAGCGGTGGATTCACTGATCGATAATTCTCAGCGGGGCAAGGCGCTTTCTCGCCGTGGCCGCCGTGAATTGAAGTCGTTGAGCGATATGCTCAAGGGGAAGAAAGGGCGCTTCCGCCGTAACCTGCTGGGTAAACGGGTGGATTATTCCGGCCGCTCGGTGATCGTCGTGGGTCCAAAGCTTAAATTGCACCAGTGCGGTCTGCCCAAGACGATGGCGCTTGAGCTATACCGCCCGTTTGTGATTTCGAAACTGGTGGCGCACAATTATGCGGCCAATGTCAAGGGTGCACGCCGATTTATCGAGCGCAACCGCCCCGAGGTGTGGGAGGTGCTGGAAGAGGCGATTAAGGAACGCCCTGTGCTGCTAAACCGCGCGCCTACGCTGCACCGCCTGGGCATTCAGGCTTTCGAACCGGTGCTGATTGAAGGAAGTGCCATTCAACTTCACCCGCTGGTGACCACAGCCTTCAATGCGGACTTTGATGGTGACCAGATGGCAGTGCATGTACCTCTCTCTGAGAGGGCTGTGTGGGAAGCACGCAACCTGATGCTTTCTTCTCGCAACCTGCTTAAACCGGCGGATGGGGAGCCGATCATCAGTCCGTCGAAAGATATGGTGCTGGGTGTGTATTACCTCACCATGGATGACCATCTCAATCATCCCAATGATGGACGATATTTCGCCAGCATGGATGAGGTAGAACTGGCGTACCAGCTTGGGCAGGTGGGGGTGCATACTCACATTAACCTGATGACCGAAACCTGGTATGACGAAAATGATAAGCGGTTGCCTGCGCCTGAAAAACGGATTTTCAAGACCACTGTGGGACGGGTATTGTTCAACCGCATTCTGCCTGATCGGGTTCGTTTCCGCAATATCAAGCTCGATAAAGGCGGGGTGAAGGACCTGATTGGTGATGTGCTGGAGGTCTGCGGGCAGGAAGTCACAACCGAAGTGGCTGACCTGATCAAGGACATCGGGTTTGAATATGCCATGAAATCTGGCGCGACGCTGGCCGTCTCCGACATTACCATCCCGGAAGAAAAAGAGGAGATCATCTCCAAGGCTCAGCAATCGGTAGAACAGGTAAACCGGGCCTTCCGCCGCGGCCTGCTGACGGAACAGGAGCGCAACGAGCGAATCATCGACATCTGGCAACAGACGACCAAAGTTGTGGCCGATACAGTGCGAAAATCGATGGACCCGAACGGTAACCTTTCGACCATGGCGTTGTCTGGCGCGACCAAGGGCGGCTTTGGCCCCATTGCCCAGCTGGCTGGTATGCGCGGACTCATGGCCGACCCGGCAGGGCGCATCATCCGCCTGCCCATTACCTCGAACTTCCGCGAGGGATTGACCACCCTGGAATACTTCATCTCCACGCATGGAGCGCGCAAAGGCCTGGCGGATACTGCCCTGCGCACCGCCGATGCAGGTTACCTCACCCGCCGCCTGGTGGATGTGGCGCAGGATATTATTATTAATGAGCATGACTGCGGCACCAAAGAAGGGATTTTCATCCGTAAAGCGGATGATGTGGCCGGTCAGTCCTTCCGTGAACGCCTGTTTGGGCGGGTAGTGGCTGCCCGGGTGATAGATCCGCGCACTGGAGAGGTGCTTGCAGAGCGTGACGACATCCTCGACCATAATCTTTCGCGCAAGATCGAAGAGGCCAATGTAGATGAAGTGAAAGTGCGCTCGCCCATGACCTGTGAATTAATTCATGGCGTGTGTGCTAAATGTTATGGCATGGATCTTGGGCGTGGAAAACTGGCCGAACTCGGTTCGGCGGTGGGAATTGTAGCGGCTCAGTCAATCGGTGAACCGGGTACACAGTTGACCCTGCGCACCTTCCATACCGGTGGTGTGGCTGCGGGTGGCGATATTACTACGGGTCTCCCGCGCGTGGAAGAGCTTTTCGAAGCCCGCCGCACCCCCAAGGGTGAAGCCATCATTTCGCAAATCTCCGGCACAGTGCGGATTATGCAGTCCGATCGATATAGCGATCAACGCCTGGTGCGGGTAGAACACAGTGAAATGATCAGCGATGAATACACCATCCCTGAAGGGTGGAATGTTATCGTCAAAGATGAAGCAGTTGTGTCTCTGGGCGATCCCATTGCCACGATGGGAGAGGCCAGCATCACCGCTCAACACACTGGACGGGTGCGCGTGGAAGAGGGAAAGGTTTTTGTTTCCTATGAACAGCGCGACAGTGCGGAATACGAAATTCCCAGCACTGCCCGGCTCACGGTGAAAGATGGTGAGCATATCGAAGCGGGCACGCCCCTCACTGAAGGTTCGTTGAACCCGCATACGATTCTGCGCATCAAAGGGCGTGATGCCTGTGCCATGTACCTGCTGACCGAGATTCAGAAAGTCTACCGGGCTCAGGGTCAGAACATCAACGACAAACACTTTGAGGTGATCATCCGTAAGATGCTCGGCAAGGTGCAGGTCATTCGCCCGGGCGATACGGAGTATCTGCCAGCGGATTATGTAGACCGCCTGGAGATCCGCCGCACGAATGAACGGATGGTGGCGAACGGGAAACAACCGGCTCGCTTTACCGAGATCCTTCTCGGTGTAACGAAGGCTTCTTTGAACACCGATTCTTTCCTCTCGGCGTCTTCCTTCCAGCACACCATCAAAGTGCTGGCAGGGGCGGCTATTGCCGGTACGAAAGATAACCTCTACGGCCTGAAGGAAAACGTCATCATCGGGAAGTTAATCCCGGCCGGTACCGGCTTTGTGCGTGGACGATTCCAGGAAGAACAGACGGGGGAGAAACCTCCTGAGGCGCCGCTGGAAGCGGTCTCGGCGGGTGATTGACCCGGTTGGTAAAGGAAAAGCGCAGGCGGGTAAAGCCTGCGCTTTTTTGATTCAAAAGATAGAACAAATTTCCATTTGTGGTAAGATAAACATGCCACCGGGTGTTGAATATTGCAGTCATGAGGAGCATTCGAATGGAAGTTGGGTTGGTTAAGCGGGTGGATATTGATCAGGAGATGCAGCAGGCTTATCTCGATTACGCCATGAGCGTGATTGTGGCGCGGGCGCTGCCTGATGCACGGGACGGTCTTAAACCTGTACAACGGCGTATCCTGTACGCGATGCACGACTTGAACCTTGGCCCTGATTCGACGTTTAAAAAGTCAGCGCGCGTAGTGGGAGAAGTGCTGGGGAAATACCACCCGCATGGTGATGTGGCCGTTTACGAAGCCATGGCCAGGCTGGCCCAGGATTTTACCATGCGTTACACCCTGGTGGATGGGCAGGGAAATTTTGGATCGATTGATGGTGACCCACCGGCTGCCATGCGTTACACCGAGGTGCGCCTGACGCGTTTTGCCACCGAACTGCTCACCCAGCTGGACCGGAATACGGTGGATTTTGTGGATAATTTTGATGGCACCCTGCGCGAGCCTGAGGTGCTTCCGGCGGCGATTCCAAACCTTCTGGTGAACGGAGCGTCCGGGATTGCCGTTGGTATGGCAACCAGCATTCCGCCGCACAACCTTGGCGAGGTGATTGACGCGCTTAATTTTATGCTGGAAGAGTGGGAGCGGCTGGATGATGTGGGGGTTCCAGACCTGATGCAGTTTATTAAAGGCCCCGACTTCCCCACCGGTGGGATTATTCTCCAGGAAGCCCAGGAGGCCGGGTTGCTTTCGGCTTACGGGAGTGGAAAAGGCCGGGTGACTGTGCGTGGCAGGGTGCATGTGGAAGAAGCCGGGCGTGGGCGAAGCCGTCTGATTATTACCGAATTACCTTATCAGGTGAATAAAACCAGCCTGATCGAAAGAATTGCTGAGCTGGCGAGAGATGGAAGCCTGGATGGTATTTCCGATCTGCGCGACGAATCGGATCGGCAGGGAATGCGGATTGTGATTGAACTGAAACAGGGAGTGGAGTTTGAAGATACGCTCCGCACCCTGTACCAGCGAACCCCGCTGCAAACCACACTGGGAATCACCCTGCTGGCGCTGGTGGATGGAGAACCGCGTTTACTCAATCTGAAACAGGCGTTGAGGGTTTTCCTGGAGCACCGGCTCACGGTGGTCAGGCGCCGAAGCGAGTTTGATCTGGCGCGTGCCAGGCACCGCGCACATATCCTTGAAGGGCTGCGCATTGCCCTGAAAAATTTGGATGAGATCATCACATTGATTCGCAACTCACCCGACGCAGATCAGGCGCGAACCCGGTTGATGAAGCGTTTTTCTTTAACTGAAATTCAAGCCCAGGCCATTTTAGAAATGCAGCTTCGCCGACTGGCTTCTCTGGAGCGCAAGCGGATCGAAGAGGAGTACAAAGAAGTGATGGCGTTGATCAAAGAGCTGGAAACGCTGCTTAAATCGCCCAAGAAAATGCGCCAAGTGGTGGAGGGGGAATTGAATAATGTGCGGCAGGCTTATGCCGACCGGCGGCGTACCCAGATTGTCTCCCTGGGTGAAGGCAGTTCGGCCCGAAGCCTGCTTACGGCTACCGACCTGACCCCGGCGGAGAATCGGTGGGTGGGGATTACCGTGGACGGTAAAATTGGGTGTTCGCATGGAGATACCCCCCCTGAGGGATCACCCTGGCGGTTGGTATACGCTTCTACGCACGATACGCTTTACCTGGTCAATCGTCAGGGACAGGCCTCGGCAGTGGCTGTGCATTCTCTTCCTGAAGTTGAGACCCTGGAAGCCGGGGTGCCGTTTGAAAAAGTGAGCGCCCTGACCGCTGAAAGCGAGCTGGCTTTTCTGTTCTGCCTGCCGCAAGGGCGCACCGATGAGACGGGGTATATTCTGACGGCCACACGACAAGGGCTGGTGAAAAAGTCAGCTCTGACCGAGCTACCTGGCCCTTCATCCCAACGTTTCCTGTTGGTCAGAGTTAATCCGGATGACGAACTGGTGGACGGACTGGTCACCAGCGGAACGGATGAAGTGGGGCTTATCACGGCCCAGGGAATGGCAATTCGGTTTTCGGAAGGAGAGGTGCGCCCCATGGGGCTGGTAGCAGCCGGGGTGATGGGGATTAAACTGGGGGAGGGCGATGCCGTAACTGCGCTGGTCCGGTGGGCCAAGAAAGCGGAACTGGCTCTCCTGGCTTCTGATGGTACGGGCTGGCGGGTCAAGGCTGAGGAATTCCCGCTTCAGGGGCGTTACGGGCAAGGGGTCATTGCCTGCCGCCCGGCCAAAGGGAGCGAGGTGGTGGGCGCGGTCATGGGTTCGGCACGATCTGCCGTGATGGTGCGATTCTTCAAAGGGAGCCTGCGGAAAATGAAGATGGCGGAGTTCCCGGTTGGAAAACGGGGTGGCAAAGGCACAGCAGTAGTTGCTGTACGCAGTGGCGACGAGGTGGTGGGAATGCTCCCAGCAGAAGGTCAGCAGCTGCCCTCTGAAGAGCCAGTCCGTGAGAGAAAGAGAGATAAGCCTGTTGCGACTCAGGCTGTAAGCCGGAGGAAAAAAGAGCCGGATGGAGAAACTCCTACGGGCAGAAAGGCCAGTGGAAGAAAAACTGAGAAGACCGCCTCGAATGCCCCTGTATCCGGCGGGCAAAAGACGAGCACGTCCGTTTCGCATACGCAGGTGGCCGAAACCACTGAAAAGCCGTCGCGCCGGAGAAAAGCCTCTGCTGAAAAAAGTTCCGAGGTTGAGCCTTCTTCAACGCCATCTCGCAAAACGCGCTCATCCGGGAATGAAGAAGCGCCTTCTGGCGCCCCGGTGAGCTCCAGACGGAAAAAGCCACCTTCAACCCCTCAGGAAGCAGAGGCCAGGCCCCTCCCTGGTCTTGAACCAGTCCCTCCGCGTACCCGAAAACGCAAGCAGGGTTTGCCCTGAGTGCTGCCCGCGGCGGGCGCTCAGGGTTGGGTCAGAGAACCTTCCAGCCCGAGCTGGGGAGCAATCTGACGCATGGCCAGAATGACGTTATCCACATGTGCCCACAACTCGATGCCGAACTCGGCGGCTCCGTGGGCGATCTCTTCGCGGTTAGCGCCAGCCGCAAAGGCTTTATCTTTCCATTTTTTCTTGACGGACTGGGCTGTAAGGTCGTAAAGAGAGCGCGATGGACGAACGAGAGCCACAGCGGTGATTAAACCGGTAATTTCATCACAGGCGTAAAGCGCTTTTTCCATGCGTGACTCGCGCGGCACACCGGTTTCCACGCCATGCGAAAGGATTGCCCGGACAATGACTTCAGGCACACCCCTCTCGCGCAGAATGGGAGCGCCCAGCACGGGGTGTTCTTCCAGGGTGGGATGAATCTCCCAGTCAAAATCGTGAAGCAGACCGGTAATTCCCCAGAGGTCTACATCTTCACCGAACTGGCTGGCATAAAAACGCATAGCGGCTTCAACCGAAAGCATGTGGTGAATGAGCGAAGGGTTTTTAACGTATTCGTGAATGATATCCAATGCCTGCTGGCGTTCCATGATGTAACCAAACCTCCTCTGTGATGGTTATTTTTGCTGATCAAGGTAAGCTGGCCTGTTCAGGAGGAAAGATTGGTTCGGGGTCTCCCAGTACCGGGGTGGGGTGAGAGACCCAGACGTCCCATAAGGCCACTGGCGATGCCAACCATTCGCGTAAAGCCCACATCAGGCGAGAGCGGCGCTGATATGGCCGTAAGTCTGCAGGGACTCCCCGTGCAGACACCCCGATCTGATTGCAGGTGAACACGGCGCGGGGCAAATGAAAACTCTGGGTAACCAGAACCGCTTCCTGCACGCCGAAGATAGATCGGGCACGGTAGCATGTGTCATAAGTACGGCGGCCTGCGTAATCGAGGATGATGTCGGCTTCGGGTACGCCCAGTTGCATGGCATAAGTTTTCATGGCTCCTGGCTCATTATAATACTCGAAGCGGTTATCTCCGCTCATGAGTAATTTCTGCACCTTACCGGAAAAGTACAGCTGGGCTGCAGTGGCCACACGGTCGCGCAGTACGGGAGTAGGAGAGCCGTCGCGGTACAGTCCGGCGCCAAAGACAATGGCTACCCGGCCCTGTGGAAGATCCCGGGGGGTGTAGATGCGTGTGCTGGCGTAAATTTCCAGGATTAATCGCGAAAGCCCAAGCCCGATAAGGAGGAGGGCCAGCAGAGAGATCAGGATGCGAAAGAGAATTCTGAGCAGTTTCATTGGTTTAATAGTCGTGTTTGAGGGATGGGGGTTACTTTCCGATCAGCTCGTTAAGGTTTACCTGGAGGGCATCGAGCGCCTCTCGCAGGGGATTATAAAGCGAGTCTTCGATGGGCTTCAGGGCTTCAATCTGGTATTCGCCAGCGGAACTGGAAAGCAGTGACAGACCCTCGGGTGAGGAGGCGATCTCCAGAAAAGCGTCGATCAATTGTTTTTCGGTGCTCTCCGGAAGACCAGTGATGAACGAGAGATTCATGTTTGGAATGATCGGTTCACTGCGCCAGAGGATGGGAATGCGTTCGAGGGCATCAGGTAAATCATTCAACACGGTGGTTGCAGTGCGTGGGTCGCCTGAGATGGAAAAGGTGGCACCAAAATCACAGATCCCCTGCACATATAAAGAACGTACAACCCCGGCGTGTGAGCGGGTAAAGGCTGGCTCGGTGGTGTGAATTCCATGAAGGGCCAGCAGGCCAGCCGGAACAAGGTACCCGCTGGCCGAGGTAGGATCGACCCAGCAGGGGCGGCGGCCATCGAACTGAGAGAGGGCCTCGGGAGCATCCGCAAGGTTGACGCCTCGTACAGGATCGAAATAGATGGTGAAACCGCTGGAGGCATTGGCAAGAAACTGGGTGCCATACAAATACACCCCAAAGTGGCTGGTGAGGAGGGCCGCCCTGGCCAGTCCATGCTGGCTGGCTACCAGATAGGTGAGCGGTGGTAGCCAGGCAATGTGTACATGACGTGCTCCAAATTCCTCTAACAAGACCTGGTAGGAATCTACGGGCAGGCTCTGAACCGAGAGGCCGGTTTGCTCGGCCAGCTGATCAGCCAGCCGGGCGGTTGATTCTGCAACGCCGGGTTGGTTTTCAAAGGTCACTACACCGAGAATTAACGGGTTGGTGGGGTGGCCGAGGGGTTGAGGGGTTGGAGTGGCGGTGGGAAGAGGGGTTGGTGTGGGTGTGGTGAGTGGGCCGGGAGTAAGGGTGGGGGTCGCACTGAGACAGCCCGTCAGGGCCATGGAAATGACCAACAGCATGAGAAGAAGCGACCGCCAGTTGGGGGTGCGAAGGATTAACTTGCTCAGGATTGATGCAGGCTGAGGTTCCATCCTGGGAGGATTATATCTTTTTTTCAGCGAGCAGGTTGGGTTTCCGAATAAAGGGGATGCTTTTTAAACCCGGAAGGTCCAGGAGGGATGAGCGTATTTTTCCTCCATTAACGCCTGGGCGCGGTTTGCTTCCTGCGGGGTAAGCTCCCCCGGGGTCAGGGAGATGCCGAGGGTGGTTTCGAAGGCAGAGATCATTGCCCGGGCGGCTTCTTCCCAGGATACGGTGCGATTCAACACGGCTTCAACAGTGGTGGCGTGCTGGAGCAGGCGGGTACGGGCGCTCTGAAGGCTTTCTGTATTCTCGAAGGATAGACCGCGGAGAATGCGAGTCAGGTCGCCGGTGAGGGGCAGGGTGCCATGCTGCAAGACGCCCCCCTGTTTACGAGACTGAGCACTGCCGATGAGCTTCTTCCCATTCACAGTGATCTCATAATTCGAAGGTACCTCAAAACAGACCGGGCCGTTCCGCTCTGTACCCGCTGGCAGGGGGTAAGTCTGGTCAGCGCGGGCGGGGAGCGAGAGTTGATTGAGTGCCGTGAGGAGGGCTCGGGCGATGCGCTGGTAACTTTCCAGCACACTTCCCTCTACCACAGGGTTTTCAGCGGGGGCGATGACCGCATAAGTAAGCTCGTCGGTGTGAAGGATGGCCCGCCCCCCGGTGGGGCGGCGCACCAGATGCCAGCCCTGGGCCGCCAGAGCTTCTGTGGAGACATCACTTGAGGGTTGAGCATAACCTAAAGAAAGACAGGGTGGATCCCAGGCATATAACCGAAGGGTAGGGGGAACTGCATGGGCAGAGCAGGCCTCGAGGATGGCTTCATCAACGGCCATATTCCAGGCACCATGTGCAGGGGGGTGGAGGATCAGCCGCCAAAGTTCCATGGTGATTCTAAAGACGCCATTATACCCGATCTCTCATCGGGAGGGTGTTCAGGTAATGTGTTAATTTACTTTCTTTTAAGAATAGATTGTTAAAAATGTAACGAATGGATTATATACGCATTCAAGGAGAGGCGCACAAAAGGAGGCTGGAAAAGGTTGTTTTTGGGGAAGACAGGGGTCGGGTAATGTCTATACAGGGTAAAAAACCGCCCATTTATGAAGAAAAAATTCGGTAGGGTATTTCTCGGGCTGCGTTTTGGAGCGTGAACGTTTCCGAAAAATCAAACTATTAAACCTTAATCTCTTTTGAGTTAATTATATTGACAAAAGCCATGAAATGTTGTAGGATGGGGGAAGCTTTACAGCAGCTTTCCAGTTCCTGTTCAATTCATGACTGTAATTTATTAAATCAGATGCCGGGTGGCGTCCTGCATCTTCAAGGATGAGGGGGGCATTCCTGGAGGCGGAGATGCCGCGATCGGTAAGGAGGTGAACCAGAGAAGAAGTTAGCCGCCTGTTTTTTCGTACTATCCCATCGCGATTCCGTTTCATTTGAGAGTGTCTCTCTGTAATAAGTGAGACGATCAATTGGAGTGGATCATCCAAAAAATTTTTCGGAGGAATGGAAAATGAAGAAATCTCTTAACCGACGCGATTTCATGAAAATCGCTGGGTTAACTGGTCTGGGGATAGCTGCAGTAGCCTGTCAGCCAGCTCAGAAGACTGAAGCGCCCACCGAAGCACCCAAGCCAACCAATACTGTTCCGGCCATCCAGGCACAGGAAGCGTCTCCTACGCCGGCTCCTACCCTGGCTGAAGCGAAATACAAACAGGCCCCCATGCTGGATTCAATGGATCTGCCTCCGGTTGAGGAGCGGATTTCGGCCAACCCGCTGGTGACCAAACCCCGCGAATCGATTGGAAAATACGGTGGCACGCTGCGCACCGTGACCTGGTGGCCCGAAGCCGGGAATATTCAGCTATATATTTCGGAGCCACCGATCAAATGGAAGGATGATCTGACCGGCTACGAACCTGCCCTGGCTGAAGCCTATGAATGGTCGGATGATGGCTTGAGCTTTACCTTGCATCTGCGCAAGGGTGTGCGCTGGTCAGACGGTGAGCCGTACACCACCGAGGACTGGAAGTTCTGGTGGGAAGATATGGCCAAGAACGAGGATGTGAAGTGGAACACCGTTCCGGGCTATATGCGCAAGAAAGATGGCTCGCCGATTGATATCGAATTCCCCGACGAGTACACCATGGTATGGAAGTCGGATCAGCCGCTCTGGATTGCTCCATATTACCTGGCACAGGGTTACTGGGAGTTCGCCAGCCCGAAGATGAAGCCGGCGCACTACCTGAAGAAATTCCATCCGAAATACGACTCCACGAAGAAGTATGAAGACCTTGAAAAGGCCGATAAATACTACATGAACCCGGACTTCCCGACGGTGCTTTCTTATCATTGTGTGGAAGTCTCGCAGGATGGCAAGCGTTATAAGTGGGGTCGTAACCCGTATTACTACCGGGTTGATACCGAAGGCAACCAGCTCCCCTACATTGATTATATTGACATCGAAATCGTCGAGGACGAGCAGGCGCGCATTCTGGCACTCACCTCGGGCAAGTATGATATTTCCTTCCGCGGCGGTGGCAGCCCGAATGATCTGCCGTTCTTTGACGAGAATGCTGACAAGGCCGGTTATCGCTTACTGGAAGGCTGGATGAACGGTGCGGGCGCCTGGCCTGGTTACATGGTAAATCAGTACTTTGTTGAAGGTGGGAAGTATTACGAAGATGATACTCCCGAACATGCCAAGGAAATCCGCGATCTGCTCCGCGACAAGCGTTTCCGCAAGGCCCTTTCCTGGGGTGTTGACCGCCAGCGCGTGATTGATGTGGCCTGGAATGGCATTGGCGAACCCAAAGCCGCCACCATCAGCCCGCAGTCATGGCACTTTGCCAGCCCAGAAGGGCAGGAAGTCTATAAGAAATGGGCCGCAGCCGATGCGCAGTTCGATGTGGAAGCCGCCAATAAGGCCCTGGATGAAATTGGCATGAAGAAAGGTGCCGATGGCTTCCGCACTCTGCCCAGTGGCAAACCCTTCACCATGGTGGTGATTGTCTCTGACTGGGGTGGTAGTCTCAAGGTTCAGACTGACGCAGCAGCTGAGGTCAAAGACCAGTGGGAGAAGAACCTGGGCATCAAAGTTGAGATTCAAAACCTGCAGGGTCAGCCCAACCTCGACACCCTCACCAACGAAGGCCAGTACATGCTTCGCGGTGCACACATTTCGGAGATCGATATCTGGACTTACCCGGACTGGATCTTCCCGATTGTGAATCGCTACATGTTCCCGTTGGAAGGCCGTTACTGGGCCAAGGGTAAAGAAACCTGCAAGGCTCCCGCTGATAAACCTTACGACTGCGGCGTCAAGCCCGAACCCGACAGCCCCGCTGCCAAACTGCAGGCGCTGTATGAAAAAGGAATGGCGACAAAGACCGTAGATGAACGCCACAAGGTCGTTTGGGAAGCCATCCAGGTGATCATCGACGAAGGTCCATTCGTGATCGGTATCAGCGGTGATCAGCGTATGCCCGTCATTGCCAACAAGAAGCTCAAGAACATTCTGGATTACGGCGTGGTTGGCCCGTGGGCGCCCTGCACTCCCGGAAACCAGGTGCCGGCACAGTGGTACTTCGAAGAGTAATCTGGCATAACGTGGTTTGACCTGAATGTGGCGGGCGG
>AMZC01000219.1_pt1 | contig 66809 bp, 56 predicted proteins | sample 948551 | NCBI WGS metagenome assembly AMZC01 (sample SAMN01120625, study PRJNA171369) | bioreactor sludge metagenome | biome: sludge; isolation source: anaerobic thermophilic cellulolytic sludge from lab reactor | place: China: Hong Kong, Shek Wu Hui wastewater treatment plant | collected... | reverse complement strand
TAAAGAACCGCGCGCTCAGCTCCCTGAGGGGATTCTCTTTACAAATTATAACATCAGATCACTCTCTGTAGCCCCGAAAATTTCAGACGCTTCTCTCGGAGTGCGTAGTATAATACCGCCCATGCCTCTCAACTTGCTTACATGGCTGCTGGCATTTTCGCCGGTGATTATTGTGCTTGTGCTCATGCTCGGTCTTCGTTGGGGGGGGAGTAAGGCGGGGGCCATTGCCTGGTTTGTTGCCGTTCTGGTGGCGTTTTTCTTTTTCGGCGCGAATCTACGCCTGATCGCGTACACGCAGGCCAAAGCCATTCTGCTCAGCCTGGATGTCCTCTATATTATCTGGACGGCTCTTCTGCTTTATCATATTGCCGATGAATCGGGCACGGTGCGCATGATCGGTACCATGCTCCCGGCCCTCACCCCCGATCGCACCATGCAGGGTCTGTTGCTTGGATGGTTGTTTGCTTCCTTTCTGCAGGGCATGGGAGGGTTCGGCGTACCAGTGGCGGTCTCTGCACCGTTGCTGGTAGGGCTGGGGTTCTCGCCGGTGCAGGCAGTGTTAATGTCCTGTATCGGGCATGGCTGGGCGGTTAATTTTGGATCGCTGGCCACTTCTTTTCAAACCCTGCTGGCCGTAACCAATCTGCCGGGTACATTGCTCGGGCCGCCTTCAGCTGTGTTGCTGGGCATCTCTGCCCTGCCCTGCGGCCTGATTGTGGCTTTCATCGGCGGGGGATGGCAGGGGGTCAGGCGTACTTTCCCGGCGGTGTTGTTGCTGAGTGTGGTGATGGGCCTGACGCAATATGGGCTGGTGGTGGCCCGGGTGTGGACGCTGGGGGCAACCGGGGCTGCGCTGGTCGGGCTGGTGGTGGGTTTTGCGCTCACCCGCCTGCCAGCTTATCGCCAGACCAACGGGCAAAGCCTGACTTCCCAGGTAGATGAAAATGGTCGGCGGAGATCGTTGCCCGTAGCCTTCTCGGCATACGCCATTCTGGTCGTCCTGGCTTTTGGCATTAACCTGATTGAACCTTTACGGGCATTTCTGGACCGCTTTCAATTTACCCTGCAATTCCCCGAACTGCGCACCGCACTCGGCTGGGTTAACCCGGCGGAAGCCGGACGAAAAATTGACCTTCTGGGGCACCCGGGAGCGGTCTTGTTTTATTCATCCTTGCTGGCAGCGCTTATTTACCAGCGGGCGGGGTATTTCCGCCCTGGGGCATGGAAGCGTATTCTCACCCCGGTGTTGCGTGGAGCGGTCAATTCCAGTCTGGGAATCGTCGCCATGGTGGGAATGGCGGTGATCATGTCGAACACGGGAATGACCAACTTGCTGGCTGAAGGGTTGAGCCGGAATTTTGGGGCGGAGTTTTATCCCCTGGTGGCACCATTCCTGGGGGCACTGGGGGCATTTATCACAGGGAGTAATAACAACTCGAATGTGTTATTTGCACTGTTGCAGATGCGCACCGCTGAACTGCTCAAATTGAGTGTGCCACTGATCCTGGCGGCACAGACGGCGGGAGGGTCGCTCGGCTCTATCATGGCACCGGCCAAGGTGATCGTTGGATGCTCTACGGTGGGGCTGGGAGACAACGAGAGTGTGGTAATGCGCCCAATTTTATTCTACGGCCTGTTACCTGTGGCCGGAGTAGCCCTGCTCACGGTCCTTTTTCTCTGGCTTGGGGTGTGGTCATGAACGGAGTTCCGCCCAATTCCAATTCTTCGTGGCGTAAGAAATACCGGCTTCAGGTGCAATTGGTGGCATTGATCCTGGCAGTAACAGCGAGTTTTGGGCTCTATACCGCGGCCCAGAACGGGGATTCATTCTGGAGCGGGGCGTGGTTGGCAACGCTCGCTCTCAGTATGTTGCTTACTGGCCTGGTGGGATAAGTAAGATACCATGCTCTATATAATTCAGAAAGCGGGTGCCAGAGGGGCACCCGCTTTGAGATTAGTATTGTTCCCAGTGCACTCTGTCTTCGCGGTATTGGGTACGCGGAGGCTTCTCTTCTGCGGGGTAGCCCACGAGAATGACCCCCAGGGGAATCACCCCCTCGGGCAGGCCAAGGACTTTCTGCACTGCCTGGACACGTTCAGTCACGGGATACACACCCGTCCAAACGGTTCCAAGCCCCAGGCCGGTAGCGGCGATGAGCAGGTTTTCGGTGGCGGCGGAACAATCCTGCACCCAGTAACTGCCGGTTGGTTCATTCTGCGCGCGTTCGGGCACCCCGCAAACCACAATCGCGGCGGGGGCGTTGTATCGCGCGTAGGGTAGCACGGCCTGGAGTTCAGCCATACGTTCGGGGCGGGTGACGACTACAAACTCCCAGGGCTGCTTGTCGACGGCAGAGGGCGCTGCCATGGCGGCGCGTAACAGGTCTATGAGAAGTTCGCGGGGCACGGGGCGCGGTTGATACTGGCGAATGCTGCGCCGGGAAAAGATAAGCTGCAAAACGTCTTTCATGGTTCCCTCCCTTGTGATGAATGATTAACCTGGCCGTTGAGCAGGGCAGGTAATTCTTCCAGATGATGAATTTCGAACCTGGCCGGATACAGAGGCTGAGGTGGCAGGTAGCGCGGGTTGTACCAGCAGGCATCCAGACTGTACTGCAAAGCTCCCTGAATATCGGAAGTCAGGCCATCCCCGATGACCAGGGCTTGCTCCCGGGGGGGATTTCCCAGCTGAGCGAAGAGCGCATCGAAGAAGGCCGGATCGGGTTTGGCCGCACCAATTTCTTCAGAGATGGCGATAACTTCAAAAAAACGAGCCATTCCGGCGCGTTGCAGGCGCGGGCGCTGTACATCTTTGAGGCCGTTGGTGATGAGTGCCAGCCGGTAGACTGGCTTGAGAGCCTGCAAAGTTTCAACGGCGCCGGGCATCAGATCGGTGCCGTGAGAAAGGTTGAGGAGATAGCATGTAGAAAATTCGAGCGCGTCGGCGTGAACCTCGATGGCCTCCAGAAGGCGCGCGAAACGTTCGACGCGGAGGCGTTCAGCAGAAATTTTCCCGGCCTCGAATGCTTCCCATACCTCCGCGTTGAAGCGGCGGTAGAGAGACCCGTAGGCCGGCTGGTATGGGATATTTAATTGCCGAAAGGTGGCCAGGAGGGCCTTTTCTTCGGCCCTGTCGTAATCAAAAAGCGTGCCGTCGGCATCGAAAAGTAACCAGGTATAGGGCATGAGGTAATTATAACCAGAAGCGCCCCTCCCTGGAGATGGAAATCATCCCGGCGAAACGGTCTGGTGAGTGACGTTCCTTCTGACCGGATCGATTTGCCGGGTGGCCAGAAGGAATCCGGTAAACATCACTGCGGCACCGATTAATTCAGAAAGATACAGCGCATCTACCAGCCCGGCTTTGACCAGTGACCCTGCCATGGCCGGAGAGAGTGCTCCCGCGGCGATGAGGATATTTCCGAGCACGCGGTTGAAGAGCACCTGCTTTCTCCAGAAAAGAAATGCCGAGTAAATGGCGCCGCCGACCATGGCCAGTGTGCCATAAATATTCAACAGGATGGTCAGAGCGGTGATGATTCCACTGCGCACCAGAATCTCTTTATATTGACTGGATACAGGCAGGGCGGGTTGAAACGACCCTGCTGCCGAGGTGATGGGCGCCGCGGCCAGGAAAAGCACCGCTGCCAGTGAAACTACTCCCAGGGCCAGAGTCAGCCCGCGGGCGATTCCCGCACGGCGCACGAGCAGGTGGATGGTGCCCTGCCCGAGCCAGGCTGCGGTCAGCATGGCACCCGAAAGGTACCACAATTTAAGCACCAGAGGGTTGAAACTGATGGAGAGGAGCACTTCCGAGAGCGTGCCGAGGCCATACAGGAATAACCCGATGGACCAGAGTAAAAGATGGAGGCCACGTCGATTCAGATAGCGGAGAAAAACGGCGACGGTGAAGGCGAAAGTAACTGCAGTTGAGGCGAGGGGTAAGGGGTTCATGCAACCTCCATGGGTTAAGGATTGGGGGTGAGACCGGTAACCGAACCTATCACGATGGCGAGGGTGAGAAGTAACCCCAGGGTAAGAATCCCCAGGAAGACGGGTATGAGCCAGCGGCTCACGCCTGAGGCTTTAAAGCGATGAGAGCGGCGCGGGGGTTCAGGGAACATGTCGTTCGCGTTGGTCATAATGATCCAGAATGGCAATCAATACCTGATCCGAAAAATGAGAAAACCTTTGCAGTAAAGCATTCCAGGCGACCGGCGAGGTGATACAGGCAGATTGATAGGCCTTTCCCAGGGCTTCGAGCACCTGTTGCCGGAAAAAGAGAAAGACCTGGGCGGCTTCTTTGACCGTCAGACCCAGCCTGCGGCAGTGTACCGCATATTCAAACCCAAGTGCACCCGCCTGAGCTACTGATTCTTCCCCTTCTACCGTCAGGTAAGCTACCAGCGTGCGTGCCAGGTTCCGGCCACTTTCCCGAAAGTACGCCCGGGTACCGGTGTCCATGCGAAGGAACCAGGTTTCCTTCTCCAGCGAGAGTTCCTGAATCTGCAATCGCACTGAACGGAGAATTTCTTGCAGGAGGTAAGAGGTATCTATGGCCTCAGCACTGATGCGCGACTTTTGCCACAGTTCGATTTCGCTCAGCAGATAGCGGCGATGACCTCCACTGGTCAGGTGGACGGGGAGTTTCCCTTCATTGGACCACTTTCGCACCGTACTGGTGTGCACCCCCAGCAGGGCTGCGGCATCACTGAGGCTTAACCATCGTTGATCTGACATTGTCATCCAGGTCAGGCAAATTGACCCTCATTGTATCGCTGATAAATCAGAGTTCAATGTAGATTTCTACAGATTTGGATGAGAAGTTATTAATAAAAAGCACGCCCGGTGGTGCATTACCGGGCGTGCGGTTTCTATCTACTGGAAGCCCTGAAGATTACGGTTTCTTGTTGGGTTTGGGCTTCTGAGTGGGCTTCTCACGAGGCGGTTGGGCGGTGGATTGGGCTTCAAGGGCCTTTTTAATGTTGCCCCAGCCCATGCCTGAAGCGCGCATGGCGAACACTTCGGTGACGGGTTTGCCGCTCTGAATGGCCAGCTCGTAGGCCAGATCAATTTCGCCAAAACCATAGCCCTGGCAGAACCAGCTCATGATCTCATTGTAAGAGACGCCCCAGCGGGCTGCGAGTTTCAAGCCTTCTGGATGTTGCCATGTTCCATTCTCACAACCGGCGCGGTTACTTTCCAGGGTGGGTTCGGGGGTCAGGGTGGGTGTGGCTTCAGGAGTTTCGGTGATTTCAGGTGTGGGAGCCTCAGAACCTTCGGGAGTGGGAGTTTCGGACTCTTCGGGGGTGGGGCTTTCTTCTGCCGTGGAGGTTGGGGTAGGTGTGGGGTGCTCTTCGTTTTCCAGCGCCTCAATTTCCTTAGCCAGCCATGAGCCATCGGGCTGGATGAGGTAGTTCACGCTAACCACGTCCCCAACTGAAAGATCGCCATCGATTTCTGTTTCGTGGTTGACCAGCACGGTCTTGCCGCCGATGATCCAGCTGGAATCGCCGATGGACTCAATGACCCCTGTGAACCGCAGTTTCACCTGCTCGTTCTTGGCGTAAGTGACTCGGTCGGCCAGGTAGGTTCCATCCGGGAGAATGCGGCCGCGAATGACAACCCAGTCGCCCGGCTGGAAGCCAGTGGTCAGGGACGAAGCTACAGTAACAGGGGTGCCGCCCACCACCCAGCTTTCGCCCTCCATGGATTCGATCGGCCCTTGAATGTAGAAGGCGTAGGAGGGATCTTCGGGAGTGCTCTGAGGCTCTACCAGTGTGGCCTGCCCGGCGGTCAGGAAGACCGTCGCTCCCTGCTGGGAGACTGCCACTTTACCGTGATCCACGCTGTAATAGACACCATCTGTGGGATCGACATCTACCCCAAAGACGGTACCATGCACCTCAGCCATACCTGCAGGTGTTTCCACCCGGTAGAAGGCATTTTTGTTTTGGAAGGGAACGACCCGGTGATCGGTCTGGCCGTAAAGCTGACGCAGTTGTACTTTGAGAACCTTTCCCCAACTACCGGAAAGGGCCTCGATGAGCACAGCAGAGTCCGCCTCAAGCAGGGTCTGGCTGCCTTCAAAGTAGACCAGCCGGGCGCTTGAATCGGGCCGGGTGCGTACCACTTCACCCTGATGGATGGATTGACCCTCGGTGGCAATCGTCCAATCTCCGGCTTCTGGCGACGAGGCTACCTCAACCACACCTTGAACATCGGTGAGGGTGGCGGCGCGGGCACTGGCAGGCGCACGGAAGACCAGCACCGCCAGCAGGGCGAGAAGCGCCACCCCTGCCAGTCCCAGAGAAGTGGCCATGCGGGGCCATTTCAGTGAGCGATGGGTGGCCTGCCCTTTTTTCGCGGTATTCAGCACACGTTGTCGTTGTGCGTGGGCTGATGCCGGTTGTAACCGGGGGTGATCGAGGTTGCGGATGGCGGCAGCGGTTTGCACCAGAGACGCCAGTTCGTGGTTATCCGGGGGAAGAGATGCCAGCACCTGATCCAGGGGCTGGCCCGAGTCCAGTTGACGCAGGGCTTCTTCGAGCAAGCTATCGGTTTGATCCATGGTTTTCCTCCATCGATTCGAGGAGCGTGCGCAGATTGATGAGTGCCCGCCGCTGGAGGCCTTTGATGGCATCTTCGCTTCGATGCAGGGCGGCGGCTACTTCGGCGAGGGGCATTCCTTCCACAAAGCGCATGAGCACCACATCGCGCTGATCATCAGGCAGGCGAGAGAGAGCCTGGCGCAGCAGTTCGCCGGTGAGCTGGCGCTGAGCAACATCTTCGGGGTGCTCACCGTCTGCAGGGAAAACCTCTTCCAGGGGTTGGACGGGGCGGTTGCGATTGCGCCGGTAATGGTCAATGGCCAGGTTGCGGGCGATCTGGAATAACCAGGTGCGAAACGAAGCCGTACCCACCCTGAAGTTCGGAAGTGCCTCCAGCATTTTGAGGAAGACATCGCCGGTGAGGTCTTCGGCTGCCCGCAAGTCTCCGGTGCGATAAGCCAGGTAGCGAAAAATGCTCTGGTAATGGCGCTCGTAAAGCTGGCCGGTGGCTTCGGTGCTGCCACGTTGTGCCCGGGTGACGAGGTCGGGAAGGGTTCTGGTCTCGATCAAGGTGCGCGAATCCTCAAGGTTTCTTATAGATTCAAACGCAGGACGGAGGAAAAAGAGTCGTGTGTGAACAAATTTCAGCGGGTGTGCGGTGGGTTCGTTGAAAAAGACCGAAAAAACAGGTATCGAATCGGTCAAAAATGGGTTATGATCATATCATCATTTTTCGCAATGTTCATTGTAAACCCAGATTCGCCCGTTCAGGGAAGACCTCATCCTATCTCTCAAGAGGTGAAAATATGAGCCCCATTAAGCGCGTCCATAATTTCAATGCTGGACCATCGATCCTTCCGCTGCCCGTTCTGGAAAGGGCCCAGGCCGAACTGCTGGATTATGCGGGTACGGGTATGTCGGTCATGGAAATGAGTCATCGCTCCAAAGAATTCGAGGCCATTATTCAAACGGCCGAGGCCGATCTGCGCGAGCTGATGGGTATCCCGGCAAATTATAAAGTGATGTTCCTGCAGGGTGGCGCGAGCCTGCAATTTGCCATGGTGCCGATGAATTTGCGCCCTGCGGGTGCCTCGGCTGATTATATTGTCACGGGTTCGTGGAGCCGCACTGCCATGAAAGAAGCCGCCAAGCTCGGTGCGGTACGCACAGCTTTCAATGGAGAAGGGGAAAATTACACCCGTCTTCCGGCTGAAGGGGAGCTCTCTTTTGATCCGAAGGCGGCGTATGTGCATTTTTGCCATAACGAGACGATCCACGGCGTGGAGTTTAAGAGCGAACCGGCGGTTCCCGAGGGCGTGCCGCTGGTGTGTGATATGTCTTCCGATTTTTTAAGCCAGCCGGTGGATGTTTCTAAGTATGGGCTGATTTACGCCGGCGCGCAGAAAAACGCCGGCCCCGCAGGGGTGACGATTGTCATCATTCGTGAGGATTTGCTGGCGCGCGTGCCCGGCAACCTGCCCGCTCTTCTCAACTACCAGGTGATGGCCGAGAGTGGTTCTCTGCACAATACACCGCCCTGCTTTGCTATTTATATGGTGGGGCTGGTGTTGAAGTGGTTGAAAGACCTGGGCGGTTTAAACGCCATGTATGAGATCAACCGGGAAAAAGCCGAGATGATTTACAAAGCCATTGATGGGAGCGGCGGCTATTACCGCGGCCATGCCGTGCCAGAGGCGCGCTCGATCATGAATATTCCTTTCCGTATGCCCAGCGAAGAACTTGAAGACCTCTTTGTCAAGGAAGCCAAGAAGGCAGACCTGGTGGGGCTTAAGGGGCATCGCTCGGTAGGCGGTTTGCGCGCTTCGATCTACAACGCGCTACCGGTGGAGTCGGCCCGTGCTCTGGTCGAGTTCATGGCTGATTTTCAGCAGAAGCACGGATAAACTGATCTGTGAAATGTGAAAACGGGGTTTGCGCCATTGAAACGCAAACCCCGTTTGATTTAAGCAGGTGAGACGATCAGTTCCATCGACTGCGGCTGGTTTTACCGACCGGGCGGTGGTTGTAGGGCTGTCTGCCGCTGGGCGGTGTGCTCCGGCGCGTGGCCGATGGCCCTTTGTCCTCACGGCGCGGGGCGGGTGGGTTGAGGGGCTGCGGCTCGAATCCGTCCAGCGTGCGCCTTTCGAGAGGACGACCGATCAGGCGTTCTATGGAGCGCACCATGGGGGTGTCTTCAGGGGTGACGAGGGAATACGCTGTACCATGGTGAGCCATGCGGCCGGTACGGCCAATGCGGTGGGTGTAAGCGTCAGTAGTATCGGGAAGATCAAAGTTGATAACATATGCGATCTGCGATATGTCGATCCCGCGGGCGGCAATATCGGTGGCTACCAGCACACGCACTTTCCCGTTGCGGAACCCTTCCATGGCTTCCTGCCGGCGGCTCTGCGATAGATTGCCCTGTAACGAGGCGGTAGCGAACCCTTCGCGGGCGAGTACTTCGGCCAGTTTACTGGCGCGATGTTTGGTGCGGGTGAAGACCAGCACCTGCCCATCGCCCGACTGGTGTAATAAAGCTTTGAGTAATTCCACCTTATGGGCCTGCTCTACCGGATAAATGGCATGGCTGACCGATTCTACCGGGCGAGAAGCGCCGATCTCCACGGTTACCGGCTGTTTGAGGATGTCTCTGGCAAGCGAACGGATTTCGTCGGGCATGGTGGCAGAGAAGAGCAACGTCTGATGGTTGGCGGGCAGCGCGGCGAGGATGCGCCGGATATCGGGCAGGAAGCCCATATCAAACATCATATCGGCTTCGTCGATCACCAGTACCTCGACCGTGCTGAGGTTGACCACTTTCTGGTTCATCAAATCCAGTAAACGCCCGGGACAGGCTACGGCAATCTCAATTCCACCCCGCAGGGCTCGAATCTGAGGGACAGGGCTGACCCCGCCGTAGATTGTCTGACTGCGCAGGCGGGTCTGTTGCCCCAGGGTGTGGATGGCGGTGTGGGTTTGCTGGGCCAGTTCACGGGTGGGAGAAAGAATGAGCGCGCGGAGCTGTCGGCGCGGGCCGTGCATCAGGCGTTCGAGAATTGGAAGCACGAAGGCGGCCGTTTTGCCGGTGCCGGTTTGAGCCAGGCCCAGCACATCACGCCCCTCCAGAATGGGAGGTATACTGCGCATTTGGATTGAGGTGGGAGTGGAGTAACCAACAGCACGGATGCCCGCGTGAATCTGCGGGTGAAAAGCAAAAGTATCGAAGTTCAAAAGAGGTCCTTTAGGCAAAATTGAGCCAAGGCGAACCTCAGCCCATCCCCGTCGAAAGAGATAAAAACTATCTGATTTCGCGCGGATGAGTCAGTATATCATAGAAATTTCGATTTGGGGAAAGATTGTGCTAGAATGATGTGCATGGCCTCCCGTCGAATCCTGATAGATACGGACCCGGGTATTGATGATGCACTGGCGATTTTGCTGGCGCTGGCATCCCCTGAGGTGCAGGTAGAAGGCCTGACGGTGGTGCATGGGAATTGCTCCAGCTGGCAGGGGGCGCAAAATGCCCTCGCTGTGCTTGAACTGGCGCATGCGGCTGAAATTCCGGTGGCAGTTGGCTGTGATCGCCCTCTGGTGCAGCCCTCTTTGCTTGCCCCCGAAACGCACGGTGAAAGTGGGCTGGGATATGCCCGCCTGCTCGCTCCGGCTACCCCGCTCCATCCCATGCACGCGGTTGATTTCTTAATCGAACGGTTGCTGGCCGCCCCCGGGGAGATTACCCTGGTGTGTATTGGGCCGCTGACCAACCTGGCGCTGGCGATGCGCCGCGAACCACGTATCATTCCGGCCATTGCCGAATTGATCATCATGGGTGGGGCGATTCGTCATCAGGGGAATACCACCCCTCTGGCGGAGTTCAATGTGTACGTCGATCCTCACGCGGCACACATTGTTTATCACAGTGGCGTGCCCCTGACTCTGGTTCCCCTGGATGTCACCTATCAGTGTATCCTTACCCCGGGTGACGTGGCGCGCCTGCTCAAAATTGCTTCTCCCATTCCGCGATTTATCGCCGATGCCACTCGCTTTTATATGGAGTTCCACGACGCCTACCAGAAGATCGAGGGCTGTGTCATCAACGATCCACTGGCGCTGGCGCTCCTTTTTGCGCCGGAGCTGTGTGTGTACGAAGAACACTTCGTGGATGTGGATATTCAGGGGGGCGTTTCCATGGGGAAGACGTTTGCCGACTTTTACCGCATGACCGGAAACCCACCCAACATGAAGGTGGCACTTGGTGTGCGTGGAAGGGATTTCATCGAGCTTTTCATCGAGCGCATGGAACAGTTGAGCAGAAAAATCGCCGACTGAGTGGCGTGACTCTGGGGTGATTTACGGGTTTTTTTCCATAACCGGTCTGTTCTTCCGTTTTTTTTCCTTTTTTCAGGAGGGCCTCATGAAATTGCTCGAGTCGATTAAAAAGGACTTCAATACGATGACCTGGGTGCTCATCCCGGTGGCGATTGCCATCAATGTGGTCATCGGGCAAATTGTGGTTTTGCTTAAATTGCCAGTGTTCCTGGATTCCATCGGCACCATGCTGGTGGCGGTGGTTTGCGGGCCGTGGGCGGGTGCACTTACGGGAACCCTTTCCAACATTATCTGGGGTCTGGCGATTGATCCCAGTGCGTTTCCGTGGTTCCCGGTGGCACTTTTCATCGGTTTTGTCACCGGATGGTGCGCACAGGGCGGTCTGTTCCGCAACACCTGGAAGGTGGCCATTACCGGTTTCATCGTGGCGCTCACTGCGGCCGCGGTTTCGACGCCGATCAGCGTATACCTCTACGGAGGAATCACGGCCAGCGGTTCCAGCATCATTACAGCGTATCTGCTGCAGACCGGGCGCGATTTACTCACCTCGGTGCTCAGCACCAACTTCCTGGTAGAGCCGGTGGATAAAATTTCCACGGCTTTCCTGGCTTTTGCCATCCTCCGCGGGCTATCAGCGCGGTATCTTGCCCGCTTCCCACGTGCCGGGAATGCCACCCCTGAGAAGGATGATCGGCGCGCGCTGTTCATCGGTGTGGGCATCTTCGTTGTCCTGGCTATTCTGGTTGCCAATCTGATTAACCCGGCTTTCCTCTGGATCGGTCTGGGGGTGGCCGTGGTGGTGATTGGGGTGGGTCTCCTCTCTTCTCGCATTCGGTAGGGAAAGGTCTGCGTTGCGGGGGGCTGACTCCTTTTAAAGCCCCCCGCAGAGGTTTCTCATGCGCGAACGGCTCTCGTTCTATATTCAACGCCACAGCCCTATCCATCGCCTGAACCCGTTCACAAAGCTCACACTGGCCTTCGCGCTGGTGTTGATTTCTTTTTTCAGCCCGTGGTACTGGACGGCCCTTTGCCTGATTCTGCTGGTGATTTTCCCACTGGCGATCATCGGGCGGGTGGGGCGGGAATTTTTTGCCGCGGCGCTTCGTCTGCTTGTGCCAGTGACCGGTTTTATCTTCCTCATGCAGAGCCTTTTCTTGCCCGGCGGAGAAACGGTGCTTTTCCGGTTCTGGTTCCTCAGGGTGACGCTGGAAAGCGTTGCCAGAGCTTTTTTAATTTCCATGCGCATTTTTGGAATGGTCTCGTCTTTCATCTTGTTTTTACTCACCACGCATCCCAGTGAATTAATGACCGACCTCACCCGCCGGGGCTTACCGGGAACGGTCGCTTATGTGATTATTTCCACGCTGCAGATTCTTCCGCAGATGCAGGCCAAAGCACAGACGATCATCGCCGCCCAACGTTCGCGCGGTTTGGCGGTGGAAGGGTCGTTCATCCGCAGGGTGCGGGCGCTGGTGCCGCTGGTAGGGCCGCTGGTTTTTGGTTCGCTGGTGGAGGTGGAGGAACGTGCCATTGCCATTGAAGCGCGGGCTTTTTCTGCAACCGGGCCGAAAACTTCTTATCGTGAGATTGACGACACCCCCTTTGACCGTACTGTACGCTGGTTAATGGTGGCGCTGGTGGTGCTTTCTCTGGCGGCACGGTTCTTTGGCTGAGGGAGGACAGTTCTTGGCTATTGTCGATTTGCAGCACGTCACCTATCGGTATCCGATGACCGAACAATCGGCACTGGAGGATGTTTCTCTGCATATAGAAGAAGGGGAGTTCGTGGCCGTTATTGGCCCCAATGGTGCGGGAAAATCAACCCTGTGTTATACCGTGGCCGGTTTCATTCCCCACTTTTTTAAGGGGGAACTGGAAGGCACGGTGGAGGTGGCGGGTGTAGAAAGCCGCCAGGCCAGCCTGGAACAGCGGGTGCGCAGTGTGGGGCTGGTTTTCCAGAATCCGTTCAATCAGATTTCGGGCGCAAAATATACGGTTTTTGAAGAAATTGCCTTTGGTCTGGAGAATCTGGGGGTGAGTCGAGCGGAGATGCCCGCGCGGGTGGAGCAGGTCATGGCTCTGACTGGCATCACCGATCTGGCGGAACGATCGCCTTATGCTCTTTCGGGTGGTCAACAGCAACGGGTGGCGCTGGCTTCAATCCTGGTGATGGAGCCGAAAGTGCTGGTGCTGGATGAGCCGACCTCTCAACTCGACCCGGTTGGTACGCGCGAGGTCTTCGGGGTGATCCGAAACATGGCTCTGAGGGGGATGACGGTATTAATGGTGGAGCATAAACTGGAATGGGTGGCCGCCTTTGCCGACCGGGTCATCGCCCTCGAAAACGGGCGTATTCTTGCCGAAGGCACCCCCGCCGAAGTGCTTACCGACGAACGTTTGCTGGAGCACCATTTTGGCTTCTCGCGTTATACCCTGGCTGCCCGTGAAGGCAGAAAAGAGGCCCTTTGGCCGCCTGACCGGCGCCTTCCGGTGACGCTGGATGAGGCAGAGACGGGCTTTCGCGAAGGACTGAGAAGGCCATGAACATTGAAGTCGAAGATCTTCACTTCAGTTATCCCGGTGGGGTAGAGGCGCTCCGCGGCATCACCCTGCGCATAGAGGGTGGCGAGCTGGTGGCGATGGTGGGGCAGAACGGATCGGGGAAAACCACCCTGGTGAAGCATTTCAACGGGCTATTACAGCCATCTCGTGGTTGTGTGCGGGTGGGCGACTGGGATACCCGTACGGTTTCGGTGGCTCGCCTGGCCTCAAGGGTGGGTTATGTATTTCAGAACCCGGATGATCAGCTTTTCTGCAAAACCGTGGCTGAAGAAGTGGCCTTTGGGCCGCGTAACCTGGGGTATGCCCCGGAGAAGGTGGAACAACTTGTTCGCCGTGCCCTTGCATGGACCGGACTCACCGGGCGAGAAGGTACCAACCCCTATGATCTTTCTCCCACCTGGCGAAAAATGGTTGCCCTGGCGGCGGTGCTTTCGATGGATACCCCGGTTGTGATCTTTGACGAACCCACTACCGGCCAGGACTGGCAAAGTGTGGCGCGCATGGCCAGGGTCATCGCGATGCTGAGAGAAGAGGGGAAGACGGTGATCACCATCACCCACGACATGGATTTTTGCGCCGAGAACTTCACGCGGGTCATTGCACTGGGGGGCGGGCAGGTGCTGCTGGATGGCCCCGCGGATGAGGTGCTGGGAGAAGCCGAAATCCTGGCGCAGACGTTTGTGGAGCCTCCACAACTGGTGCGGCTGGCCAGACGGTTGGGATGGAAAGAGACCCCTCTCACCATCCCGGTTTTTCTGGATGCCTGCCGCCGCTCTGTGCGAAAAGAGGACGGCGCGGATGGAGCGGAGAGAAGGTTCGATACCTGAATAGGCTCTTTCCTTTTTAAGCCTGTAGTACACTTTAAACGGGAAAAGTTCACATTCCTGAATCACCGACATCACTGTGTTAAGGTTGTACTTCACAGGAGTTAACCCCATGGAACAGATTCGTAAAGATTTCTTGACCCCTCCTGCTACCTTTCGAGGGGCGCCTTTCTGGTCGTGGAATGATCGCCTGCAGGTGGATGAGCTGGTACGGCAGGTGCAGGATATGAAAGCCCATGGTATGGGCGGGTTCTTCATGCATTCACGAGAAGGGTTGGAGACCCCTTACATGGGCCCGGAATGGATGGAGTGCATTCGCCAGACGGTGCAGGCGGCTCGGCAGGCCGGGATGTATGCCTGGTTGTACGATGAAGACCGCTGGCCTTCGGGCTTTGCGGGGGGGCTGGTGCCGGCGCGCGGCGGCGATGCCTTCCGGGCAAAGATTCTCTCGGTGGAAGAATGCTCCAGCCTTCCCCCCGATGCGGATGAGGCGCTGGCGCTTTTTGCGGCAGTGATTGATGGAAGTGAAATCAGAGCCGCCCGCAGGTTGACTTCAGCGCAGGAACAGCTTCAGCCGGGTGAGGTGGCTTTGATCTTCCGGCGCGAGATTTCGGGCCCGAGTGAGTGGTTCAACGACGATGCCTATGCCGATAACCTCAACCCCGATTCGGTGGCGGCATTTCTGGACATCACCTACGAGGCTTATCGGAAAGAGGTCGGTGAGGAATTTGGCCGGGCGGTGCCGGGGATTTTCACCGATGAGCCGAATATTTTCAGCCACCATTCACCGGCCGGGCGGCGGGCGCTTCCCTGGACAGATGGTCTGGTGGAGATGTTCCGTGAGCGCCGCGGCTGGGACCTGCTGGATGGTCTCCCCTGGCTTTTTTACGATGGTGAACCGGCCGCCAGGGTTCGGCATGACTTCTGGTATACGATCAGCCAGCGTTTTACCGAAGCCTATTCCAGACAACTGGGGGAGTGGTGCGAGGCCAACGGGCTGGCATTTACCGGTCATTACCTCAACGAGGCCGAAATGGGGCACGGTATTTTGCGGGGCGGGGCGATCATGCCGCATTACCGTTACCAGCAGGTGCCCGGGATTGACATGCTCACCGAGCAAAACCACGAGTTCATCACCATTAAGCAATGCAGCAGTGTGGCCAATCAATTTGGGCGGCAACGGGTGCTCTCTGAAACGTATGGCTGTTCGGGCTGGGAGTTCACCTTTGAAGGACAGAAGTGGAATGGTGACTGGCAATACGTGCTGGGGGTGAACCTGCGCTGTCAGCACCTGGCGCTGTACTCCCTGCGCGGCTGTCGCAAGCGGGATTACCCCCCATCCTTCAACTACAACACCACCTGGTGGGAATACAACGGGGTGGTCGAAGATTACTTTGCCCGCCTGGGGAGTATTTTAAGCAGGGGGCACGCCGTGCGCGATGTGCTGATGATCCATCCGGTCTCGACGGGTTGGATGATGCTGGGCGAGGGGGAAGAACGGTTGCAACAGGTGAATGCCTTTGGTGAACGGTTGAATACCTTTGTTCAGGCTCAGCTTGCCACGCATTATGATTTTGACTTCGGTGATGAGCAGATCATGGCTACCGATGGGATCGTGGAAGGAAACCAGATTGGCGTGGGCCGGGCTCGTTATCGGGTGGTTGTCATCCCCCCCGAAACCAGAACTCTCCTGCCTTCCACGGTGGCATTGCTCACCCGCTTCCTGGATGCTGGCGGTGCAGTGCTGGGTTTTGAACCCTTGCCCGATTGTGTGGGCGCTGTCTCTGACCCACACCTCGCAAAATTATGGCAAAAGCCCGGGGTGACCGTGCTGAAAACCCCTGCTCAGCTCAACCGTGCTCTCGAGGCGCTCCTTCCGCGGCGGATTTCGCTGGTGACCCCTCAGGGCCAGCAGGCCGCCCGCCTGCTCACCATGCAACGTAAAATGGAAGAGGGAATGGCTTTCTTTGTGGTCAATAATGACCGCCACCAGAGCTACCGGGTGAGTGTGGCGCTGGAAGCGGGAGAGTTTGCTGAGGGGTGCCTGGAAGAGTGGGACGCTCTCACCGGTGAAATACGCCCTGTGGAGGCGACTCTGCGTGATGGGATGTTCCACTTTGAAGCCGAATTTGCCCCGGCGGGTTCGCGGTTGTATATGATCTCGCGCTCTCCAGCCGGAACGACCCGGCCCGGTGAGGGAGCGCGTCGGGGTGGTGTATGGCAGGCGCAAACTCCGGTGCGGGTGTGTTATGCCGGGCCATCTTTTGAGTTCAGCCGTACCGATCCCAACCTGCTCACTCTCGATTTCTGCCAGTGGCGGGTGAAGGGTGAAGCATGGTCTGAATTGATGCAGGTGTGGCAGGCGCAGGATGAGTTGCGCCGCAGACTGGGTATGCGTTCAATTTATTACAACGGCCTTCCTCAGCGTTACCGCTGGGCGCTGAACCCTCACCCCGGCGATGGAACGCCCATGGAGATGCGGTTCACGTTCAAGGTTGAGGTTGTGCCGCAAAAGCCGGTGTATTTGCTTCTGGAGAGGGCCGAACTCTTTGAGATCATGCTGAATGGTCAGCCTGTCCCTGCCAGCTCTGTGGGATGGTACCTGGATCGTGCCTTCAAGAAGGTGCTTCTTCCGGCGCTGCAAAAGGGAGACAATGAGCTGGTGATCTCCTGCAGTTACACTCAATCCATGGAGCTGGAAGACTGCTACCTGCTGGGCGATTTTGGGGTTTCACTCGACCGGGTGATGGTTGCTGAACCGGAACGACTGCACACCGGGGATTGGACTGCCCAGGGGTACCCGCACTATGCCGGCGGGATGATTTACCATGCCCGCGTGGAATTTTCTCCCGGGGAGCGCGTTTTTCTCCACCTTGGGCCCTTCAGCGGAGTGCATGTGGTGGTGCACGTCAATGATCAGAAGGTGGGGCACATCCCGTGGCGTGCGGCGAACGGCCTGGAGCTCACCCGCTTCCTTCAGCCTGGAAAAAACCGGGTGGGGATCGAGGTGGTCAGCAGCCCGCGCAACATGCTGGGCCCACTGCACCGCGCCCCTGAACATGAACCCTGGACAGACTGGCGATCCTTCCGGCGCACGGATGAAAGCTTCACCCCAGATTACGTGTTCTGGCCGTGGGGATTGACCGGGCAGGTGCGCTTTATCGTTCAAAGGTCATGAGTTCCGCAGGATGGATGATGGCGGGGAAAATTTCTGAACGAAGCCATCATCCATCCCGGGCGGGAACAAGATCAATATCGAGGGATTTCTCTGACCGGTACGCTTTGCAAGCTGCCTCATTGAGATGGGTTTTCTTATGCACTTGCGCTTTGCCTGTGGATGAAAAAGGCAGTGCTGGTACGGGCATGTCTGCGCGAGCGGATCAAGATGGGTTAACTTTCTGCCATGCTGTTCACCAGTGCCATCGTCGAAGGAGAACACAGAAGCGGAGACCGTGAAAGTGGTTGGAGAAAGAGAAGCCTTTGTTGCTATACTTTGCTTATGATTGAGGTGAGTCCTTCGATAAAGCTGGACGAGAGCGAATTGCAATTTGACTATATCCGCTCCCCTGGTCCCGGCGGGCAAAATGTGAATAAAGTTTCCAGCGCGGTACAGCTTCGGTTTCATGTGATTCGTTCTCCCTCTCTGCCGCCTGAAGTAAAGGAACGGTTAGCGCGCCTGGCAGGACGAAAGATGAATGATGCGGGGGTGTTGATCATCGAGGCTCATGCCTATCGCACCCAGGAGCAGAATCGCGCCGATGCCATCCGGCGGCTGGTAGCGCTGATTCGAAAAGCCAGCCAGGTTCCCCGGGTTCGGAAACCCACGCGGCCGTCAGGCGCCGGGAGAGCCCGCGAAAAAGCCCATCGCAGTCGGATCAAAGCCATGCGCCGGCTTGATCTCCATGACTGGGAAGAATGAACCGGGAGGTGATGAGGAGATGAGGCAGAGATTGGAAAGAGTGTTTCTCTGCGCCGCACAAAAACTCCGCCGTCTGGTGAGGGAACATCCCGATCAATTTCCTATGTACACCACCGGCGGGAAGTGGGACTTCAGCGGTGAGGTGTGGACCAACTGGTGCGAGGGGTTCCCTGGAGGGCAGTTCTGGCTGCTCTACCAGCATACCGGTGAGCCTGAATGGCGCAGGCTTGCTGAACATTATGCGCGGCTCATCGAAGGACGAAAAACCGACCGGAACGTACACGATCTGGGCTTTCTGTTCTGGCCAACCTGGAAACCCTGGTATGACCTGACCGGAGACCCGGAACATCAGGCGGTGCTCATCGAGGCCGGGCAGACGATGGGGTTGCGCTACCGTGAGAAGGGGCAGTATTTGCATTCTTTCCTGGGTGAAAACAGCCTGTTTATCGATATCATGATGAACGTTGGGATCGTGTTTTACGCCGCCCGGCAGACAGGGGATATGGCGCTGGAAGAGAAGGCGCTACGTCATTGCCTGACCACCCGCCGAACCCTGGTGCGCGGTGACGGCTCTACTGCCCATGAGGGTATCTTTGACCCGGAGACGGGAGAATTCCTGCGGCAGTCAACCCAGCAGGGATGGCGGAGTGACTCGAGCTGGGCAAGGGGGCTTGCGTGGGCGCTGTATGGTTTTGGCACGGTTTACAGCCTGACGGGTGATCCCCGTTTTTTAGACACAGCTGAAGCCTGTGCTCGTTATTATATGGAGCGAACCCCTGCGCATGGCGTCCCGCCGAATGACTGGGATGAACCCGATCCGCTCTATCCTTATGAAAGTTCGGCGGCGGCCATTGCGGCGAGTGGTCTGCTTCAACTGGCCGGGCTGAGCCCCGCGCGACGGCCTGCCAGCATCTACCGGGAATACGCCTTGCAAATTCTTGAGACGTTGAGCGAGCCCGAATTTCTGGCCCTTGAAGAACGTGAATGGGACGGGGTGCTCAAACACGGCATTTACCATCTGCGCAAAGGGCTGGGCGTGGATGAATCGGTCATGTGGGGAGATTATTTCTTCCTTGAAGCCTGTTTCAGGGTGCTGCATGGAGATTAAATCGGCACTGGTAACCGGCGGAAGCCGTGGTATTGGCCGCGCAATTGTTCTGGCGCTGGCTGCCCGTGGCTGGCAGGTGGTGTTCAGTTACCTTTCGCATGCAGAGGCCGCTGAAGAGACGCGCCGTGCCGCTGTAGATGGAGGGGGACGGGTGCTACCGGTGCACGCGGATGTCTCCGAAGAGACCGGGCGAGAGCACCTTGTCCAGACGGCGCTGGATTCTTTCGGGAGGGTGGATTTGCTGGTCAACAACGCCGGAATAGCCCCGCGTGTACGCACCGACCTGCTGGAGGTAAGCGAAACCAGTTATGATGAGGTGATGACCACCAACCTCAAAGGGCCGTTCTTCCTCACCCGCCGGGTGGCGCGCGTGATGATGGCTCAGGCAGACCGGGAAGATGGCCTCACCCCGGCGATCATCAATATCGGCTCGATCTCGGCGTATACCTCCAGTGTGAACCGGGCCGAGTATTGCCTCTCGAAGGCCGGAATGGCCATGATGACCCGTCTTTTTGCCGACCGCCTGGCGGAGGAGGGCATCAGAGTCTATGAGGTGCGCCCCGGCATCATTGCTACCGAGATGACCGCCGGGGTGCGGGATAAATATGATCGGTTAATCGACGGAGGGATGCTCCCCTTGCGCCGCTGGGGACAACCCGATGATGTGGCGCGGGCGGTGGTCATGCTGGCCGAAGGTGCCTTACCCTACTCCACCGGTGAAGTTATCAATGTGGATGGTGGTTTTCATCTGCGGCGTCTGTAATTACTGTCATGCGTGGAGATGAAAATATGCCCTATCCGAAGATTGCATCTTTGCGTAAACCGGCGGCTTTTCTGGCGCGGCTGGAGGAACTCGGATTGGAACTGCCCTTTGACGAGGTGATTGAGCCGGCGCCAGCTTCACCCCTGGCCCGGCCTCTTCAGGTAGATGGGCTGGAGGTGGGCAACCGATTCTGTGTGCTGCCCATGGAAGGGTGGGACGGTACCCCGGAGGGCCGCCCCACGCAGCTCACGCTGCGCCGCTGGCGCCGCTTTGGTCAGAGTGGGGCAAAGCTGATCTGGGGTGGTGAGGCGGTTGCCATTCGCGCAGATGGGCGTGCCAACCCCAACCAGCTGATGATTCATCGGGAGACCCTGGCCGATTTAGAAAATCTGCGTAAAGAACTGGTAACCGCGCATGAGGAAGCATACGGTTCACGGGCCGGGCTGGTGGTGGGTTTGCAGCTGACGCACTCCGGGCGTTATGCCCGCCCCCACGGCAAACCCGCGCCGCGCCTTGCTTACGACCATCCTTTGCTCAATGAACGGGTTGGGTTGCCTTTCCCATCACGGAATGTGATGAGCGATGATGAGATGGATGAGATCATCGAAGATTTTATTCAGGCGGCCGTGCTGGCTGAAGAAGCAGGCTTTGATTTTGTGGACATCAAGCACTGCCATGGGTATTTACTGCATGAATTTCTGAGCGCAGTTGACCGTCCCGGGCGGTATGGGGGCAGTCTGGAAAACCGCACCCGCCCGGCGCGTGAAATCATCCGCGGAATCAGACAACGGGCGCCCGGTCTGCGGGTGGGGGTACGGCTGAGTGCGTTTGATTTTTTACCCTTCCAGCCCGGGCCTGAGGGGACGGGTACGCCCGTGCCATGGCAGGGGGTTTACCCTTATGCTTTCGGGGGAGATGGCACAGGGCTTGGTATTGACCTGCGGGAACCGGCGGCCTTTCTTTCCATGTTGCAGGCGTGGGGGGTCAGACTGATCTGTATCACTGCTGGCAGTCCGTATACCAACCCGCACATCCAGCGTCCGGCGTATTTTCCACCCTCCGATGGCTATCAGCTTCTCGAGGACCCGCTGGTGGGCGTTGCCCGTCAGATACAAGTCACAGCGGCCCTCAAGGCGAGTTTTCCCGGGTTAACCATGGTGGGGTCGGCTTATTCGTACCTGCAGGAATATATACCCCATGTGGCGCAGGCCGTGGTGCGCCGTGGCATGGCCGACCTGGTGGGGCTGGGCAGGTCAATGCTGGCGTATCCACAGCTCCCGGCAGATGTGCTGGCGGGCCGGGGAGTACAGCGCAAATATCTCTGCCGCACGTTCAGTGATTGCACCACCGCCCCACGGCACGGGCTGGTCTCTGGCTGTTACCCGCTGGATGATTTTTACAAGTCGCGCCCGGAGAATGAGCTTCTCAATCAGATCAAGTATCCTCAGGGATGATCTCGGCCGTGGCGGGCAGCCGTTCTGGCCCTGAAAGCCTTTGGAGCGGCGTGGGGCGAAAGGTTGATACGGCATTTTCGTGAACGTTATCGCTCTGTTTGGGGCGTTTTGTCATATAATCATGATCAGAATCCCAACTCGAGGTAAACCCATGGAACATAAAGCAATCCTTACCCTGCATGAAGAGTTCGCCATCGGCGAGGTTGACCCGCGCCTGTACGGCTCGTTTATTGAGCATCTGGGGCGGGCGGTGTATGGCGGTATTTATGAGCCGGGGCATCCTGCGGCCGACGAGCAGGGCTTTCGTGGCGACGTGCTGGAACTGGTGCGTGGCCTGAATACACCCATCGTGCGTTATCCTGGCGGAAACTTCGTTTCGGGCTATAACTGGGAAGACGGTATTGGCCCGAAAGAAAAACGACCGCGCCGCCTGGAGCTGGCCTGGCGAAGTGTAGAAACCAACCAGGTGGGAGTGGATGAGTTTGTAGACTGGTGCCGTAAAGCGGGGACGCAGGTGATGATGGCGGTGAACCTGGGTACGCGCGGGCCAGAAGAGGCTCGAAACCTGGTAGAGTATTGCAATCATCCGGGTGGCACGGCCTGGAGCGACCTGCGCCGCGCCAACGGTCATGCTGACCCGCATAACATCAAGGTGTGGTGCCTGGGAAACGAAATGGATGGCCCGTGGCAGATCTGCCATAAAACGGCGGAAGAATACGGACGGGTGGCCTGCGAAACGGCCAAGGTGATGAAATGGACCGACCCAACCCTCGAGCTGGTAGCCTGTGGCAGTTCAGGCAGTGGTATGCCGACCTTCCCGGCCTGGGAAGCCACTGTTCTCGATCACACTTATGAGCATGTGGATTACATTTCTCTGCATACTTACTACGGTAATCAAAAGAACGATACCCCAAACTTCCTGGCCAAATCGCTGGACATGGATCACTTCATCCGCAGTGTGGTTGCCACCTGTGATTATGTGAAGGCCAAGAAACGCAGTAAGAAAACCCTTTACCTGAGTTTCGACGAATGGAATGTATGGTTCCATTCCCATGAAGCGGACAGGAAAATGGAACCCTGGCAGGTAGCCCCGCCGCTCCTGGAAGATGTGTACACCTTCGAGGATGCGCTTCTGGTAGGCTGTATGCTGATCACCCTGATTAAACATGCCGATCGGGTGAAGATGGCCTGCCTGGCGCAGCTAGTCAATGTGATTGCCCCCATCATGACCGTCAATGGTGGCGGCGCCTGGCGGCAAACGATTTATTATCCCTTCCAGCACGCTTCCCTGTTTGGGCGCGGCACGGCGTTGAATTTAAACGTGCGCAGTCCGCACTACATCGATGCTGAATTCGGCGAAGTGCCCACGCTGGAAGCCGTGGGGGTGTTCAACCCGCAGAATGATGAGATTACCCTCTTTGCCGTCAACCGTGATCTGGAGAAATCCCTCCCGCTGGAGAGCGCCGGGCAAGACCTAAGCGGTTATCGGGTCAAAGAGCACCTGGTCATGGTTCACCCGGATCTCAAGGCCGTGAACACACTGGAGAATCCCAACAATGTGGCTCCCACGCGGCGTGAAGGCGCCCATATTGCCGGTGGGAAGCTTTCGGCAGAACTGCCAGCTGCCTCCTGGAATGTCATCCGGCTGGCAAAGATTTAATCCATAGCATGTACAGGCGAGGCCCGGTCAAAGGCCTCGCCTGTGTGGAAAGCAGGTGCTGAGAAAATGAAAGCGGTACGGCTGGTAGAGGTGGGAAAGCCTCTTGAATTACACCAGGTGCCCATCCCATCGGTAGGGGAGCATGATGTGCTGGTGCGGGTGCGCGCTGCCGGAATTTGCCATTCGGATGTGCATTATCGCGCCGGGAAATCTCCCGTGTACCCGTTGCCCATGACGCTGGGGCATGAGGTGGCCGGTGTGGTAGAAGCCGTGGGGCGGGAGGTCAGGCGCGTCAGGCCGGGAGACAGGGTGTGCCTTCATTACATGGTGACCTGCGGGAATTGCTTTTACTGCAGTGCCGGCAGTGAGCAGTTCTGTGAAAGCGGGCGGATGATCGGCCATTACACCGACGGTGGTTACGCTGAGTTCATTGCCGTGCCTGAACGCAATGCAGTGCTCCTGCCGGAGGAAATTTCGTTTGAGCAGGGAGCCACACTGATGTGCGCCTCGGCCACTGCCCTGCATGCTTTGCGAAAATCGCGCCTGCGGGGTGGTGAGACGCTGGCAGTTTTTGGTGTGGGCGGACTGGGCTACTCGGCGATTCAGCTGGGACGGGCGTTCGGCGCGCGTGAAGTCTTTGCGGTGGATATCTCGGAGCACAAACTGAGCCTGGCTGAAAAAGTGGGCGCCACGCCGGTGAATGCGGCCCGCACCGACCCCGTCGAAGAGATTCGTCGGCTCACCGGCGGGTATGGGGTGGATGTGGCGCTGGAATTGATTGGCTTGCCCATCACCATGGAGCAGGCATTACGTTCACTGGCAGTTTTCGGGCGGGCGGTGATCGTTGGGATCAGTGACCGTCCCATTTCTGTGGATACATACCGCGAGCTGCTTGGCCCTGAGCGTGAGTTGATTGGCTCGAACGATCATTTGCTTCAGGAACTTCCGTTGTTGATCGAACTGGCACGGCGAGGGGCACTCGATCTTTCGAAGGTGGTGTCGCGCACAATCCCGCTGGAAGCCGGGGCCATCAATGCGGCACTGGATGATCTGGAGCATTTCAGTGAGCATGTACGCACGGTTATCGTCCCTTAAAATCGGCGGTCTCTTCTTTTTCTTAAAACAGGAGGTTTGCCATGATTGATCTGAAGCAATATGAAATCTGGTTTGTCACGGGCAGCCAGAGCCTTTATGGGCCGAAAACCCTTGAACAGGTGGATGCCCATTCGCAGACGATTGCACGTGCTCTGGATCAGGCACCACAAATTCCGGTGCGGGTAGTAGCCAAACCCGTCCTGACGACTCCGGAGTCGATTTATCATCTCTGCCAGGAGGCGAACGCCGCGCCGCTGTGCGTGGGCCTGGTGACCTGGATGCACACATTTTCGCCCGCCAAGATGTGGATCGCCGGGCTGAATGCCCTGCGTAAACCCTTCGCGCACCTGCACACGCAGTTCAACCGCGATATTCCCTGGGATGAGATTGATATGGATTTCATGAATCTCAACCAGTCGGCGCACGGGGACCGCGAGTTCGGGTTCATTGGTTCGCGCCTGCGGCTGGAGCGCAAGGTGATTGTGGGCCACTGGCAGGATGAAGAAGTGCGTGACCGCCTGGGAGCCTGGGCGCGTGCAGCCTGCGGCTGGCATGAGATGCAGGGAATGAAGGTGGCCCGATTTGGTGACAATATGCGCGAGGTGGCCGTTACCGAGGGTGACAAAGTAGAAGCGCAAATTCGCCTCGGTTATTCGGTCAACGGGTATGGCGTAGGCGAGCTGGTGAACTACATTAACCAGGTGAGCGATGCCGAAATTGACCGCCAGCTGAAGGTGTACGAGGAAAGTTATGTGCTGGCTGAGGCGCTGAGAAAGGACGGCAGTCAGCGGGCATCGCTGCGTGAATCGGCGCGCATTGAGCTGGGAATGCGGGCTTTCCTGGAGCAGGGTGGGTTTAAGGCTTTTACCACCACCTTCGAGGACCTCTATGGAATGGCTCAACTACCCGGCCTTGCGGTACAGCGATTGATGGCCGATGGCTACGGCTTTGGGGCAGAAGGCGACTGGAAAACTGCCGCGCTGGTACGGGCGATGAAGGTGATGGCCGCAGGTCTGCCCGGTGGAACTTCCTTTATGGAAGACTACACCTATCATTTCAACCCGGCGGGGATGAAGGTGCTCGGTGCACACATGCTGGAGGTGTGCGCCTCGATTGCCGAGGGGAAGCCCTCTCTGGAGGTTCACCCGCTGTCTATTGGCGGCAAGGCCGACCCCGCACGGCTGGTATTTAACGTAAAGCCAGGTCCGGCAATCAATGCTTCACTGATTGATCTGGGTAATCGTTTCCGCATGATCGTCAACGATGTGGAGGTGGTGCCGCCCGATGCTCCTTTGCCGAAACTGCCCGTGGCGCGGGTGGTGTGGGCGCCAAAACCCAACCTTAAAGTGGCCGCCGCGGCCTGGATTTTAGCGGGTGGTGCACATCATACCAGCTTCAGCCAGGCACTTACTGCTGAGCATATCGAAGATTTTACGGCCATGGCAGGGATTGAGTTCCTGCGCATCGGCGAAGATACCCGGCTTGAGGAGTTCAAGAAAGAATTGCGCTGGAATGAGGTGTATTATCACCTCGCCAGAGGGTTTTAATCGTATCGGGGGCGGGCCTTCCCGCCCCTTTTGCGTGAGCATGGGGCTGATGGGAGGCTTTTTAAGGAGGGTATTTATGGATCTCCCAACCTATCAGGATGATGATTACCCGCGAAAATTCCTGCAGGGAAAAACGATTTTCCCTGAAGACGGTCGGATTTTTCATCGTGTGGGGTACACCTATGACCACGCGGTACGGGCCGCAACAGCCACCGTTGAAGGGGGGCGCTTTTTTACGGGGTTAACCCTTGCTTCGGGGGCACAGGCGGGTTTTTCGGTGGAAGGGATCACTCCGCAGGTACTGCGACTGCGGTTCTGGCAGGGGCAGCCAGCTTTTGCGGATGCCAGCCCCATGCTGGTGCCGCGAGAAGCCCCGCCCCCACCCCTGCAGGTGAGAGAAGATGAGAAGGCGTGGGAGATTGGCCTGGGAGATTACCGTCTGTGGGTGGCAAAAGCTCCCTTCAGCCTGCTGTTGCTTTCGCCGACAGGAGAACGCATCTTCGAGAGTGAAACTGAGACCCTGGTAGGTCTGCTTACGGCTCCGCCTTTCGGCTTTCGCCGGAGAGAAGGGGAAAATTGGGCCTTTTTGAGCTGGCGGATGAGAAACCAGGATCGCTTTTATGGCCTGGGCGAAAAATTCACCCGTTTTGAGAAGACGGCTACCCGTGCGACGATCTGGGAAGCCGATACCTGCGGTTCTAACACCACGGATCTGAGTTATAAGGCCGTCCCGGTGCTCTTTTCGACCGCTGGCTGGGGGTTGATGCTGCACAGTGCCTATCGTTCTTTCTGGGAGGTGGGGTCCTTTTCCTACGCGACGGGGGCGCTGATGGTGGAGGAGCCGCAATTGGACCTTTACCTGATGCTTGCCCCCACCCTCAAAGAACTCACGCGCCTCTACACTGACCTGACCGGGAAACCCGCTCTGTTGCCCAGGTGGGCGCTGGGGGTCTGGATGAGCCGCGCGGCTTACCCGAACCGCAAGGTCATGACCGCAGTGGCCGAGCGTTTGCGCGCCGAATCTATTCCCTGCGACGTGTTCTCGGTAGACCCCACCTGGATGAAAAAGGGGTATTACAACGAAATCGGCGTGGAAGTGTGTGACTTTTCGTGGAATACAGCCGGATGGGGTGAGCCGGAAGACTTCTTCTCTGACTTCGCCGCCCGGGGTTTCAACATTTGCCTGTGGATTAACCCCTACCTGCCTCACGACAGCCCAAGATTTGCTGAAGCCCGTGACCGGGGATTCCTCGTTAAAGATTCTCACGGGGGAATTTCGGGGCTGGAACTGGGATTGCAGGCGGGGATTGTGGACTTTACCAACCCCGAGGCGAAGGCCTGGTGGCAGGAATGGCTCAAAGACCTGCTCCGCCGGGGAGCCTCGGCCTTCAAAGTGGATTTTGGAGATCGTATCCCTGAGGATGCGGTATTTTTCAACGGGAAGAGCGGGCGAGAGATGCATAATCTCTATGTCCATCTTTATGCCGAGACGGTTTTTGAGGCAGTGAGAGCGGTAAAGGGGCAGGGAGTGATCTGGCGCAGGCCGGGGTACATTGGCAGTCAGCGTTACCCGGGATCGTGGGCCGGTGATACTCAGGTAACCTGGGAAGGAATGCGTGGTGCACTGCGGGGGGGGCTTTCAGCGGCGTTCACCGGTGAGGCTTTCTGGAGTCATGATACAGGCGGTTTTGTGGGGGCGCGACCCTCTGAAGAACTGTATATCCGCTGGGCACAGTTTGGCCTGCTTTCGCCGCTGGCTCGTTTCCATGGCACGACGCCGCGTGAACCGTGGGAATTTGGCCCCACTGCCCTGAAAGTAGTGCGTGATTATGCCCGTCTGCGGTATTCCCTCATGCCTTATCTGCTGGCCCAGGCATGGGAAGCCGCTTCAGATGGAATGCCCATCTTGCGCCCGATGGTCTTTGAGTTTCAGGAAGAACCCGGTGTAGATTCCATCGATGATCAGTACTTGCTGGGTTCTGATTTGCTGGTGGCACCGGTCTTTCAGGAGGGTGCACGAGAACGAGTGGTGTACTTTCCGCGAGGGGTCTGGAGGCAGTTTGAAGATCCGGGGGCGTGCTTTGAGGGACCGGGGTACCACCGTGTGCCCGCTCCCCTGGAACAGGTGCCGCTCTTTGTGCGCCAGGGAGCGCTGATTCCACGCTATGCCGAAGTTCCTCAACACCTCAAGGGCACACCGCCTTCACGCTGGGAGGTTGATCTTTACCCCGGTGACGAAACACGTACGCTGGTGATCCCGGAGGATGGGGGTGAGGTGAGGTTGCGTTCGGTCACCGGCGCGGGGCGGATTCATTTTCAGGTAAGCCCGGCTCCGCTTTCGATCTTGCTGCGCCTGCCCGGAAGGAAGCTCGCGGCACGCTCAGGCTGGGAGGAAACGCCAGAGGGGATGCCAGCTTTACGACTGGATGCTTCGGCCGGGGTTGATCTTTGGATCGAGATCAACGATTGAGGTCAGTGATAGACGTGAGGGGACTTAAGAGTCTACAACATCCAGAAGAGGTTGTCTGACCAGGTCTTATAAGCAGGAGGCAAAAATGGTTGAGCTCACGAAGAAGGAACGATTGATGCGACAGGTGCGGGGGCTGGAAGTCGATCGTGTGCCTACCATTGGAGGCTGGATCGGCGGTGGCCGGGTGCTGGCGCGGATTGCAGGGATGGATGAAAGGGAGTATCTGGCTGACCCGGAGCGCGCTGTCATTGCGGCTCACCAGGCCCTGGATGTGGACGGTATGGTACAGCCGGTCATTCCGCTGGGGATAGATCAGATCCGCACCGGGCTGGTACAGGAGGAAAGCTTCAGGGGGGTGGAACCGGAAGAAGTGCTGGAGCTGGCAGAGATGTACCCGGATTCAGAGAAGGAAATCCTTGCCACGTTCGATGCTGTCGCTGCCGAAGAACGCTACCGTGATTATTTTGAACGTGCCTTTCAGAAATGGGGAGGCATCCAGCCGGTGCCGAACTTCTGGGAAATGGGGGGGCACTTTCCTTTGTATACTGAGGTGGGCTATACGGCCTTCTGGACGGCCTGTGCGCTTTACCCGGAAGCTGTAGGAAAGATTTACTGGGCGCGGGCGGTACAATCACGTGAACGGGCGAAAATTCTGGTTAAACTCTACCGGGAATATGATCTGGTTCCGATCATGTTCTGTGGAGAAGATCTGTGCAACAACAGCGGGCCGATGGTTTCACCGACTTTTCTGCGACGCTATTACTTCCCAACGGTCAGGATGATTGTCGAGCCGCTGGTGGATGCCGGTGTGCGCCTGGTGCATCATTGCGATGGCGATGTGCGCCCACTGCTCTCAGATTTTATAGAGATTGGATTTAGCGGATTGCAGGGATTTCAGTACGAACTTGGGATTGATCTGTGCGAGCTGCGTGGTTTACGCAGCCGCATGGGAGAAGAATTGCTCTTATTCACGGGGTTGAGCGTTTCACGTACGCTGCCGTTTGGAACGCTGGAAGATGTGCGGGAGGAGATTGATTACTTCCTGGATTGCACGGATGGCGGCAGGGGAATGTTTCTTTTTACCAGTAATGTGACCGGTGTTGAGACGCCTCCCGAAAACCTGGTGGAAGCTTACCGCTATGTGCGCACCCGTAAGCCAGGTGTGCTGGGGAACCCCCCCAGGCGGGAGTGGCCGTGGAGGGTGAAACACGGGGAGTGACCGGTCAGGAGAGAGAGGAAAATGGTATTCGAAGGATTTGCATCGTTGAACCCTGTTTTACAGGCCCTGCTGGGCACCCTTTTTACCTGGGGTGTGACGGCCCTGGGGGCGGCAGGTGTGTTTTTCTTCAAGAGTATTCGCCAGCGGGTGCTCAATTCCATGCTCGGTTTTGCCGCCGGGGTAATGATTGCCGCAAGTTTCTGGTCGTTGCTGGCCCCGGCGATACAGATGGCCGAAGAGAGCGGTGGGCCAGCCTGGATGCCAGCGGTGGTCGGGTTCTTACTCGGCGGGGTGTTTTTGTGGGTGGTGGATCGGCTTCTGCCGCACCTGCATATCGGGATGGCACTTGACCAGGCTGAAGGGATCAAGACGCGCTGGCAACGCAGTGTTTTACTGGTGCTGGCTATCACGCTCCATAACATTCCAGAGGGGCTGGCGGTGGGTGTGGCCTTCGGGGCAGTGGCCGCCGGTTTGCCTGCGGCCACCCTGGCCGGAGCTTTGGCGCTGGCACTCGGAATTGGTATTCAAAACTTCCCGGAAGGGGCGGCGGTATCGATCCCGTTACGCCGCGAAGGCATGAGCCGCTGGAAGAGCTTCCTCTACGGGCAGGCTTCGGGCATGGTGGAGCCGGTGGCGGGGGTGCTGGGAGCGGCGCTGGTGTTGCTCATCCGCCCGATTCTTCCCTATGCCCTGGCATTTGCGGCGGGAGCGATGATCTATGTGGTGGTGGAGGAGATCATCCCTGAGGCACAGCAGGAGAAGGATACTCATGCGGCTACCTTCGGGGCTATGCTCGGGTTTGCCCTGATGATGCTTCTGGACGTTGCGCTGGGTTAACAACCCGCCCGTGTATTTACTGGAAGAAAGCGCGAAACACCCCGGAAGAGGCCGTACAGTAGTACACATAGTGTGGGTTATTGGGGTCAACCACGATGGCTTTGATTCCCAGCCATTCCAACCCGGCCGGGCCGGGGTTCCAGGTGTTGCCGCCATCGGTAGAGAAGTAGGCCCCGCTGTTGGAACCGGCAAAGATCCACCCTGGCCGTGAGGGGTGGGGAGTGATTGCCGTGACCACTACACCGCTCAGACCGCGTAAGCTCCATTCACCGTTGCCAGTTTTGCTGAAGACCCCTTTGCTGGTAGCTGCGAAGAGAGTGCCCGGGTCATCGGGGGAGAAGGCCAGCGTGTAAGGGATAGCCCCTGGCAGGCTGGTATCTACCCAGGAGGCCCCGGCATTTTCGCTTAACTTAACCGTTCCGCTGACGCTGGTAGCCGCGAAGACCCGGCTGGGATTGGCTGGGTCTACCGCCAGCCCCCACACTGTTTGCCCTCCAAGCCCTGCCGCTGACCATGTGCTCCCGCCATCGGTACTGCGGTACACGCCGTTCCCGCCACTGCCAAGGTAAGCGATGTTGCTGCTGGAGGGGGCAAATGCCATCGAGAGCAGCGCACCGCCGGGTACAGCCTGGGGCTGGAGGAGCAGATCGGTTTCGTCGGGCGGGAGAAGTTCCTGAATCTCGTTCCTTGGGCTGAGCGGATGGGCGGCTATTTCACCTGCGGGGGTGGGCGGTACTTCCTGCAATTTGGACCAGGTCGTTTCGGTGTTCAGATTGATGCGATATAGTCCGCTGGCCTGAGTGAGAGCAAAGAGCAGGCGTGGGTTCTGGGGATGTTGCAGCAGAAGATTCACAGTATCTGCCGGGAGGCTGCTACCCACCGGTGCCCACGAAGCGCCCAGGTTGGTGGTGCGTAATACACCCTGGGCGCCGATGATCAGGCTGGCCGGGTCGCCGGGAAAGCCCACCAGCGAAGAGACGCCGATCTGCGAAAGCCCCTGGTAGCTGGCGGCCCAGGAATTACCTCCATCGGTGCTACGGTATAACCCGTTGCTGACAAGCCCGGCATAGATCAGGTTGCTGTTGGCCGGGTTGACCGCTACGCTGTAAACCCACTGGTTCCCGAACCCGACGGAGCTCCAGCTTTCTCCGCTGTTGGTCGAGCGCAAGACCCCTCCAGAAAAAGTGGCGGCAAACAGACGGTTGGGGTTGTTTGGATCGATCGCCAGCCCCATGCTGTAAATTTTGCTGTCGATGATGCCATCGGTAATCAGTCGCCACAGGTTGGCATCGGTCGTGGTTTTGAACAGCCCGCTGCGATGCCAGACGCCGTAAAATGCGGTGCTCGGGTTGCGGTAGCGCGGATCAAACACCACTGCCCGGCCAGAAAAGTCGGTGATGCCATTGTTTGCAGCGCTCCAGCTATCGCCGTAATTCAGGCTACGGTAGACTCCGTATTCGTGGGCTGCGGCAAGGATGAAGTTGGGATCTCGTGGGAGGACAGCCAGTGAATAAACCCAATCCTGCTGGTTTGCTCCGCCAATGTTCTGCAAGACCGCGCGCCAGCTGGCCCCGCCATTTTCACTTTTATAGACGATACCGCTCCATGGCGGGTTGCCACGGCTCATGGCACGCGTGGCTGCGTAAAGGCGGTTTGGGTTTTCGGGGTCGATGGCAATAGCGTACACGATGGCTCCACCCTGCAGCCCGTTGCTGGCCTGAACCCAGGATGCCCCGCCATCGGTGGATTTGAAGATCCCATCTCCATAGGTGCCCGCATAGACGTTAAGCCCGTTGCGAGGGTCAACGGCCATCGAATTGATATAAAGGTTCCATAAACCGCTCCGTGCGGGTGACCAGCTGACCCCGGCATCGGTGCTTTTGTAGACCCCTGCTCCCCAGGTGCCAGCATAGATGACCGACCCGTTGGTTGGGTCCGGGGTAATGACCACAACACTGCCGCCGAAAGGTCCCATCCAGAGGGGTGGCTCACTGCGCATGATCACTGGCAGGTAAGCCTGGAAGGGTGGTGGATCGGCCTGAGTGGAGGTCGGGGGAGCACTCAGCAGGAGAAGAAGCAGGAGAAAACCAGTGGAAAAGCGGAATCGGAGCATAGGCAGGGTTGACCCGGGTAGTAAAATAAGGATAGAAGGAATGATGCAAGGAGTGTACCAGAATTCCGGGCTTAAATTGGGGAGAGGACGCAAAACCTATGGAAATTGAACTGCGAGGGGCAGAGATCAATGACAAGCCGGTGTTACGTAATCTGTTCGAACTTTATCAGTATGATTTCAGCGAATATGAGAACAGCGATGTAGACGAACATGGTCTGTATGGCTACCGTTATCTGGATCATTACTGGACAGAACCAGGGCGTTACCCGTTTTTAATCCGGGTAGATGGCCGCCTGGCGGGGTTTGTTCTGGTGCGCGAGCTTCATGAGGGGCATGGCAGCCCCACTCATTCGATTGCTGAGTTCTTTGTGATGCGTAAATACCGCCGCAGGGGGGTGGGGCGAGAGGTAGCGCGAAGGATCTTTGATCAGTTTCCGGGGCGGTGGCGGGTGGCGATCGAAAAGAACAACCTGCCAGCTCAGTCGTTCTGGCACAGGGTGATCGAGGAATATACCGGGGGAGATTTTGAGGAAATGCGCCTGGAGGGGGAAGAATGGAGCGGGGTGGTATATGTCTTCCGTACCGAAGGCGGTGCGGGCAGGTTTGAGTAAGGGGTCCGTCCCTTCTTTTTTTTACATTATGCCCCGATAAATTGGTCACAAAAGTACTTGAATCGGGTTGATGAAATCGATACAATGTAATCGTTACCGTTTAATCCTTTTCATAAAAGGGTGAACGGGTTTTCAGATCTACCTTATTCAAATTCACCAGAGGGTTACAGTTTGAATATGCCGGATAAAAACCCGGAAGATTATCTGGTGCTCATGCAGGGCATTGACAAGCATTTTCCAGGTGTGCATGCCCTGAATCAGTGCCGCTTCGACCTGAAGCGTGGAGAGGTACATGCTCTCGTGGGCGAGAACGGCGCGGGAAAATCTACGCTGATGAAAGTCCTGGCGGGGGTTTACAAAAAGGATGCTGGCAGGATATTCGTCCGGGGGCAAGAAGTGGAGATTCCCAATCCGCGGGCCGCGATAGACCTGGGGATCAGCACCATTCATCAGGAACTCAACCTTATTCCCCACCTGACGGTGGCGCAAAACATTTTTATTGGGCGTGAGCCGAGGCAAAAGATTCGCTTCTTGCTGGATGATAAAGCGATCAATGAGAAGGCCCAGCAGGTATTCGATATGATGCATTTGAAGCTTGAGCCAGGCACCCTGGTGGCGAATCTGACGGTGGCCAAGCAACAAATGGTAGAAATTGCCAAGGCGCTTTCTCTGAATGCTGAAGTGCTCATTATGGATGAGCCTACTGCGGCCCTTACCGAGGCAGAAATTGAAGAGCTCTTCCGAATCATCCGCAAACTGCGAGAGCAGGGAGTTGGGGTGATCTACATCTCTCATCGCCTGGAGGAGCTCAAGCAGATCTCCGACCGGGTCACGGTGATGCGGGATGGACATACCATTGATACGGTGAATACACAGGATGCCACCATTGATCAGATTATCAGTATGATGGTGGGCCGCACCATTTATGAAGCTGCTCCTGATGTGCCGGAACATCAGGAGGAAGAAGTGGTGCTTGAAGTGAGGAATCTTAGCCGCGGGAATGTGATTAAAGATGTCAGCTTTAAGCTAAAGAAAGGTGAAATCCTGGGGTTTGCCGGTCTGATGGGTGCGGGGCGTACCGAAGTGGCGAGGGCCATTTTTGGAGCTGACCCGGTGGATTCAGGGGAGATTTATGTGCATGGGCGGAAGGCGGTCATTCGAAGCCCCAAGGACGCCGTGAAGTATGGCATTGGATATCTTTCGGAAGACCGGAAACGCTTTGGCCTTACCCTGGACCTGGATGTGGAAAATAACATGGTGCTGGCCACTTTCCGAAAGTTTATGGGAGCCCTGGGCTGGGTGAACGACTCAAAGATCCATCAAACGGCCAACCATTATGTGCAGGCCCTTTCCATTAAAACCCCCAGTGTGCAGCAGAAGGCGCGCTATCTCTCCGGAGGGAACCAGCAAAAAGTGGTTATCGGAAAGTGGCTCACCTGCGATACCGATATTTTGATCTTCGACGAACCCACCCGCGGGATTGACGTGGGGGCGAAGAGTGAAATTTACCGACTGCTCAACGAACTGGCTCACCAGGGCAAGTCGATCATCATGATTTCTTCGGAATTGCCGGAAATTTTAAGAATGAGTCACCGTATTGTGGTCATGTGTGAAGGCCGGATCACCGGCGAGTTGAGCAGTGCTGAAGCCACACAGGAGAAAATCATGAAACTGGCCACTCAGCGCGGTGTCGTCATGCGAGACAATGGCGTGGCCTTACCCCAGAACAATGGAGTTGTCTAATCCATGATCCACAGTTTGCTGGCACGCGGGAGTTCTATTTTTCGTTCGTCTGCGATGCAGAGAGTGTTAGCCTTTGGAGGGTTGATTGTCCTGTTTGTGGGGTTCTCTCTGGCATCGCCCAACTTCTTCAATTTTGAGAATATCAAAGGTATTCTTCTGGCAACTGCAGTGAATGGTGTCCTGGCGCTTGGTTCAACCTTTGTGATCATCACCGCAGGGATTGACCTTTCCGTGGGTACGGTGATGACGTTTTCGGCAGTGATGACCGGCGTCTTTATTACTTTCTGGCATTTACCTGTACCGCTGGGGGTGCTGGCGGGGCTTTCGGCGGGAGCTCTGTGCGGATTTCTCAATGGCACCATGGTTTCACGCATGCGGTTGCCGCCTTTCGTGGCTACACTGGGGATGCTTTATGCTACCAAGGGGCTTTCGCTGGTTATTTCGGGGCTGAAACCCATTTACTTCACTGACACCCCCGAATTTGCCACGATTTCGATGGGATCGATTCTTGGGATGATTATTCCGGGGTTTGATATCCCTAACGCCGTCCTGATTCTCTTCGGTGCCGCCATTCTGGCGAATTTGATTCTCACCAAAACGGTCATTGGCCGTTATACCTTTGCCATTGGCAGCAATGAAGAGGCCACGCGGCTTTCGGGTGTGAATGTTAATGCCTGGAAAACCGTGATTTATACCATGTGTGGCATCTTTGCCGGTTTAGGGGGAGTGTTGATGGGGGCGCGTCTGAATTCGGCCCAGCCAGCGCTCGGGGCCGGGTATGAACTGGATGCTATTGCCGCGGCAGTGATCGGTGGCACATCGTTGAAAGGTGGCGAGGGGACCATTGTGGGAACCATCATCGGGGCTTTTGTGATCAGCACGTTGGCTAACGGGTTACGTATTCTCTCGGTTCCCCAGGAGTGGCAGATTGTAGTCACAGGGGCGATTCTGGTCATGGCGGTGTACATGGATAATCTGCGCCGCCGCAAGGAGTGAAGCTTCCTGTTCTTCGGTTAAGCGCTCTTTTCGGAGCTTAACAGCCAACCAACTATTTTGTTGAGAGGAGGATTGTTATGAACAGATCGAAGTGGGTTTATGTTTTGATCGCCCTGCTGGTGGGTGCACTGGTGGTGAGCGCCTGTGCTCCTGCCGCGACCCCAACACAGTCTGCGGCGAAAAAGCCGTATATCGCGATCATCTCCAAGGGGTTCCAGCATCAGTTCTGGCAGGCGGTCAAGGCGGGCGCTGAGAAGGCTGCAGCAGAATTCAACGTGGAAATCACGTTTGAAGGACCGGAAAGCGAAGCCATGGTTGATAAGCAGATGGAAATGCTTCAAACTGCCATCGATAAAAAACCGGCTGCCATTTGTCTGGCAGCGGTTGATAGCAAAGCGGCTATCCCTCTGCTGGAGAAGGCCAAGGCAGCCAATATTCCTATCATTGGCTTTGACTCCGGTGTGGATAGCGACATTCCTCTGACCACCGCGGCCACCGACAACATTGCCGCCGCTGCTCTGGCCGCCGATAAAATGGCTGAGCTCATTGGTGGTGAGGGCGAAGTGGCTGTGATTGCTCACGACCAGACCAGCCGAACCGGGATTGATCGGGTGAAGGGCTTTACCGATCAGATCAAAGCGAAATATCCCAAGATCACCATTGTGGATATTCAATACGGCGGTGGTGATCAGCTGAAATCCACTGATATTGCCAAAGCCATCATTCAGGCACACCCGAACCTCAAAGGGTTCTTTGGGGCGAATGAGGGTTCGATCATTGGTGTTCTGAACGCCGTGAAAGAGTTGAAGAAGGAAGGCCAGATTGTGGTGATCGGGTATGACTCCGGTCAGCAGCAGATCGATGCCATCCGCAGTGGTGTTGAGGCGGGGGCGATCACCCAGGATCCCATCGGGATCGGGTATAAATGCGTCGAAGCCGCAGTCAAGGCGATAAAAGGCGAGACCCTCCCCAAGACCATTGATACCGGCTTCCACTGGTACGACAAGAACAACATCGACTCCGAACAGATTAAACCGTTGCTCTACAAGTAGCCTGTTGTCCCTGATTTGACGTTTCTTCGGTGGGGGCTGCCTTTCTGGTGCAGGGCAGCCCCCTTTATAAAAATCATGGTTACGATTCACGATGTTGCACAGAGAGCGGGCGTTTCTCCGGTGACGGTGTCACGGGTGATTAACGGCGTGGCCAATGTCAACCCTGAAACGCGCGCGCGGGTTGAAAGGGCGATCCGCGAGCTGGGTTACCTGCCCAACCGTGCCGCCCGCAGCCTGCGCGTGCGTCAGACGCACACCCTGGCCCTGCTGGTGCCCGATATTACCAATGCTTTCTGGACGACGGTAGCGCGTGGGGTAGAAGACGCGGCGCAAACACGAGGGTATTCCGTGCTTCTCTGCAATACCGATGAAAACCCGGTAAAGCAAAGCAGTTACCTGGAGGCTGTGCTTCAGCAACGGGTAGACGGAGTGGTTCTGGCCCCCTGTGATACTGACCCATCGCGCCTGGCTGCGTTGCAAATTCACCAGACACCGGCAGTTTTAATCGATCGGCGGGTAACCGGCTGGGATGGCGACTGGGTCATCAGTGATTCACTTGGGGCGGCGCGGGCGCTGGTGGATCATCTTGTGCGCCTGGGTCGCAGAGCGATTGCCATGGTCACCGGGCCGCGGGGAGCTTCCACAGCTGAAGACCGGGTTGCGGGGTACAGGCTGGCTCTGCTCTCAGCCGGTTTAGCGTTTGATCCGCGCCTGGTGCGATATGGCGAGTTCCGCGCTCCCTCAGGGCGAGAGCAAACCCACCGGATGCTCGATGAGGGGTTGCGCCCGGATGCCATCCTGGCGGCCAATAACGTGCTGGCGATGGGGGTGTTGGAGGCCTTGAATGAACGGGGCTTGCATGTTCCCCAGGACATTGCGCTGGTTTGTTTTGATGAATTGCCTGACCTGGCAAAGTTCTTCCCGTTTTTAACCGTGGCGGCTCAACCGGCTTACGATATGGGGCTCAATGCTGCTCAACTGTTGCTGAGCCGTATTGATGCCGCCGGGCCGTTGCAACCACGGCAGGTTGTTTTACCGGTTCGGCTGGTATTACGTTATTCCTGCGGGCGCCTCCTTCAGCAAGAAGAAGTGAGCCCCAAAATTCTGGAGAATCGGAGTGAATCGGTCATAGCGCGCCCGCTTTTACGGAACGAAGTCAGCCTTCTGGAATCAGAGGGGGGCGAAGGTCTTCTGGCTTCGGTGCGTTCCTTCCGGCAGGCGGGGCGCTCGCTCCTCTCTCGCGTTCTCTATGGCGAAGCTGTAGAACGGATTCCCTACCTGGAACTGGATTTCCCCGGCCAGGCAACCCTGGAATATGTACTTGAACGTGCCCTGGCTGAAGAAGTGGACGCTCAAAATGTCTCACCGGAGGACTGGCTGGGGTTTGCTTTACGTGCGGGGGTAGATGCCATTCCGTGTCTTTTGTTCTCGCATCGTACCGGAGCGTTACCTCCCGTTTTTGAATGGTTATATCGAATCGAGAAATATATGCGGGCGGCTCAGAACAGCGGGGTGGAGGTGTATCTCAGTCTGCTCGTGCCGGAACAATGCGTGGCACAGCCTTCCGGCAGAGGAGAGGAATGTACGCCGCACCTGGTGACCGCCCTGCGGACAATCTGTGATCGCTTTGCTGAGGATCTTCCGCTGGTCATGCTGCGCGGGCTACCCGGGCATGCTCTGCAGGCAGAGGTACTTGCCGGGTTGATTGCCCCGATGAAAGAACATGCCATTCCGACAGCAGTGGAACTCCCTGTCCAATCGGCGGGTTCTCTCGCCTCTCTGGTGCGGGCGGGTGTCACGGCGGTTGTTGCGGCGGGTTATCCACTGGAAGAGCTGGCGGCTCTCAAACGTGCATGTGGGGAGCAGCTGGTTGTGGTGGGCGGCCCCCTGGCGGTATGGATGCGGGGCTCACGCCGGGAAGTCGAGCAAGTGGTGAAGGATTATTGCACAGCGCTTTCTCCGGGTGGGAGATGTGTATTTTCAATCAGGCAAAGTATCTCCGGGGAGATTGCCCCTGAGCCTTACAGCTGGATGTTGCGAACATTACGGGCTTTTCATGGAGAAAATTCATTTTAACAGGAGGTTCTGATGGCTGTCTTTGACACAACCAACCGATGGGTGGGTAGCCTGCCAAAGATTGGCATTCGCCCCACCATTGATGGACGTTTGAATGGGGTGCGCGAGTCGCTGGAAGAGCAAACGATGAACATGGCGCGGGCCGTGGCACGCCTGCTCAGTGAAAACCTGCGTTACCCCAACGGTGAACCAGTTTCGTGCGTGATCGCGGATAGTACGATTGGGGGGGTGGTCGAAGCCGCGCGTTGCGCCGAAAAATTTGCCCGTGAAGGGGTGGGGGTTTCGATTACGGTGACCCCGTGCTGGTGTTATGGTTCTGAGACGATGGATATGGACCCTCTTACTCCAAAAGCGGTGTGGGGGTTCAACGGCACCGAGCGCCCCGGTGCGGTGTACCTGGCGGCGGTGCTTGCAGCGCATAACCAGAAGGGCCTGCCGGCCTTCAGTATCTATGGGCGCGATGTGCAGGATGCCGGTGATCCCACCATTCCCCCGGACGTGCGAGAAAAACTGCTGCGGTTTGCCCGCGCGGGCCTGGCCGCGGCCATCATGCGTGGGAAGAGCTACCTCTCGCTGGGCGGGGTTTCGATGGGTATTGCCGGTTCCATCGTTGATCAGAGTTTCTTTGAGAGTTACCTCGGGATGCGGGTAGAAGTGGTGGATATGACCGAGTTCGTCCGCCGCATTGAAGAGGGGATTTACGACCCTGTGGAATATGATAAAGCTCTGGCCTGGACAAAAGCCAAATGTAAAGAGGGACGTGACCATAACCCGCCCGACAAACAGCGTACACGGGCGCAGAAAGATCGGGACTGGGAAATGGTGGTGAAGATGGCACTCATCGGGCGAGATTTAATGGTGGGAAACCCCCGTCTGGCCGAGCTGGGGTTCGGCGAAGAGGCGCTGGGGCACAATGCCATCGTGGCCGGGTTCCAGGGGCAGCGCCAGTGGACGGATCACTTCCCCAACGGGGATTTCATGGAGGCTATCCTGAATTCCTCTTTTGACTGGAACGGCATTCGTCAGCCATTTGTGTTCGCCACCGAAAACGACAGCCTGAACGGCGCGGCGATGCTCTTTGGCCACTTGCTGACCAATGCGGCTTCGATCTTTGCCGACGTGCGAACCTACTGGAGCCCCGAGGCCGTGAAACGGGTGACGGGGTATCAGCTCACAGGCCTGGCAGAGGGGGGCGTGATTCATCTGATCAACTCCGGGGCAGCCACGCTGGATGCCACCGGGGCCTTCAAACGTGATGGCCAGCCGGTGATGAAGCCCTTCTGGGAGATCACTCCCGCTGAGGTAGAAGCCGCCCTGGCGGCTACCACCTGGTACCCGGCCAATACGGGGTACTTCCGGGGCGGAGGGTTCTCATCGGGCTTCCTCACGCGGGGGAGCATGCCGGTGACGATGCTGCGGATTAACCTGGTCAAAGGGCTGGGGCCGGTTCTCCAGCTTGCTGAAGGCTGGACGGTAGATTTACCGGAGGAAGTGCACCGGGTGCTCAATGAGCGCACCGATCCCACCTGGCCGACCCACTGGTTTGCACCGCGCATCACCGGGGCGGGGGCCTTCCGTGATGTTTACTCGGTGATGGCCAACTGGGGGGCGAACCATGGTGCTGTAAGCTACGGGCATATCGGGGCCGATCTGATCGCTCTGGCGTCTATCCTGCGCATCCCGGTGTGTATGCATAATGTGCCCGTAGAACGCATCTTCAGGCCCAGCGCCTGGAGCGCTTTTGGCACGGCTGACCCGGAAGGAGCCGACTATCGGGCCTGCGCGACCTTTGGCCCGCTCTACGGGTAATTTGAGTTGAGGCTATAATGGATGGCAGTGGCTTTGGAGAATGAGCCGCTGCCATCCTTTTTGTCAACCACGGAGGGATGAATGACGACTTCATTGCGCTATCTGGCGTTTGATCTGGGGGCGGAGAGCGGGCGCGCCATGGGGGCTTCGTTTGATGGTGTACACCTCGCTGTGGAGGAAGTGCATCGTTTTGCCACCGGGCCGGTGCGCGTGCTCGATAGCCTGCACTGGGATGTACTTCGCTTCTGGAGCGAAATGCAAAGCGCGCTTGGAAAGGCCAGTCGGCTGGAAGGGGCAGACCTGGCCAGCCTGGGGGTAGATACCTGGGGGGTCGATTTTGCCCTGCTGGCCGCGGATGATACCCTGCTGGGAAATCCCTATCATTACCGTGATAGCCGCACCAATGGGATGATGGAAGAAGCTTTCCGAAGAGTCCCGCGGGCCGAAATTTACCGGCAGACGGGGATTCAGTTCATGCAGTTGAATACCCTGTATCAGCTTCTGGCCATGGTGAAAGCCGAATCGCCGGTTCTCAGGGCGGCCAGCACATTGTTAACCATGCCCGATCTGTTTAACTTCTGGCTCAGTGGAGTCAAGACGAACGAGTTTACCAATGCTACCACCACCCAGTGCTTTAATACACTTCAGAATGCCTGGGCGACCGATCTGCTGGAGCGACTCGGTATTCCCACCGGGCTTTTTCAGAAGGTCACCCAGCCCTGCACGGTGCTGGGGATGCTTCGCCGTGCCGTGGTAGAGGATGTGGGTTGCCAGCCGATACCGGTGGTGGCCGTGGGCAGTCACGATACTGCCTCGGCGGTGGCGGCGGTTCCGGCAGAAGGGCGTGACTTTATCTACATCAGTTCGGGCACCTGGTCTCTGATGGGGGTGGAGAACCCGGCGCCGTTGATCAATGAGCAAACACTGGCGTATGATTTCACGAATGAAGGCGGCCTCAACCATACTTTTCGCTTTTTGAAGAACATTATGGGCATGTGGTTGTTACAGGAGTGCCGCCGCGAATGGGCGCGCGAAGGGCAAAGTTATTCCTACGATGAGCTGACCGAGCTGGCCCGCCAGGCTCGTCCACTGCAGGGGCTGGTTGTTCCTTCAGACGGACGCTTCCTGCCGCCAGGGCCGATGGCGGAACGCATCCGCGCCTTTTGCCGCGAGACGGGCCAGCCTGTGCCGCAGACTCACGGAGAGGTGGTGCGCTGTATTCTGGAGAGCCTGGCGCTCGAATATCGCTGGGTGGCTGAAAAACTGGAGCTTCTCAACGGGCGGCGCTTCCCTGTGATTCATATCTTCGGGGGTGGCTCTCGCAACCGATTGCTCAACCAGTTTACGGCGGATGCCGTAGGTTGCCCGGTGGTGGCCGGGCCAGTGGAGGCTACGGCTGTGGGTAATGTGCTGGCGCAGATGATCGCGCTGGGGCATATTGCCTCGCTGGAGGAAGGACGCGCCATCGTTCGTCGTTCCTTCGAGGTGAGTGTTTTTGAACCCCGGGAGAAGGCTCCCTGGGATGATGCCTACGAGCGCTATCTTCGTTTGAAGAAGGCTGATTAAGCCCCTGGGAGGAGAGAAATATGTATTTCGGCGTGCAGTATTATCCGGAACAGTGGCCAGAGTCGCGCTGGCCTATCGACGCCGCCATGATGCAACGTGCCGGAGTGAATACAGTGCGCATGGGTGAGTTCGCCTGGAGTGCGTATGAACCGCGTGAAGGGCAGATCGATTTTCGCTGGATGGATCGGGCTATCCAGCTGCTCAACGAACATGGCATTCGGGTGATCATGTGCACCTGTTCGCGCACGCCGCCGCCCTGGGTGTTTAAGAAATACCCCGGTGTGGCCAATACGCGTTTCGATGGTCATGTTAACCGGTATGGCCAGCGATATACCGTGGGGCTGGCGCATCCTGAGTTCATCGCGCTGGCCGAGCGGATTGACCGGGCAGTGATTGAGCATTTCGCCGGTCATCCGGGGATCATTGGCTGGCAGGTAGATAACGAAGTGGGAGGGTTCAACGACTGCTACTGCGAGCGTTGCCTGCGGACGTTCCAGGATTATCTGCGGGATAAGTATGGTACGGTTGAGCGGCTTAACCAGAGCTGGGGAGAGCATTTCTGGTCGTTCCATTTCAGCGATTTCGATGAAGTGCCTCTGCCAGCCAACAACCCCCAGCTGGGTCTGGAGTATCGCCGATTTATGTCTCACCTGAATGTGGCGTTTACCCGCTGGCGGAGTGAGCTGATTCACCAGCTTGACCCGGGGAAATTCGTGACGACCAACTTTCAGTCGTTTACGATCAAGCATACCGATTACTTCAAGATGGCCGAAGTGATTGATCTGCCGGGGATGAACCATTACCCGCCGCGTTCCCCGGAATTGATCCTGGACTATTACCGTGGCGCTAAGGGGAAGATGATTGTGCTGGAGCAGTTAAGCCGCCTGGCCTTCTGTGACACTGGCGAAGGCTGGATGCGCCTGTGGGCGTACCGTGCTCTGGCTCATGGGGCTTGCGGCACCATTTTCTTCCGCTGGCGAACTGCCCGCTACGGCCAGGAACAACACGCCGATGGTATTCTGCCCCATGCCGGGCAGGAAAACCGCCGTTACCGCGAGCTGGCACGCATGGGGGCAGAATTGAAAACGATGGGTGAGCGTATCGATGCCACCCATGTTGAGGCCAGGGTGGCCCTGTTGATGGGGTATGAGAGCCGCTGGGCCATGGAAGCCGGCCTTGACCTGCCGGATATGCAGGGACATCTGGATGTGATCCGTTTCCATGAAGATTTACTGCGTAAAAACGTCACCACCGATGCGCTTGACCCGCATGGCGATCTTTCCCATTATCAGCTGGTCATTGCACCTCGTCTCTGGCTGGTGGATGAAGGTATCGCGGCCAATTTGCGCGCTTTTGTGGAGCGGGGCGGGGTGCTTTGCCTTACAGCGGCCTCGGGCGTGGTGGATGAATTTAACAAGAGCTTCGATACCCCTCGCCCAGGGCCACTCGCCGAAATCGCGGGGGTGGAGATCAGTGATCTCTCGCCCCTGGAAAAGCCGGTGAGGTTGAGCAGTGCAGTGCTCCCCGCACTGGAAGGGGCGCAGGCCACGGTGATGGCCGATGAAATGCACCCCACCACGGCGAAGGTGCTTGCACGTTATGCCTCGGGGTGGCGCAAGGGATTACCCGTGTTGACCGAAAACCGCTGGCATGGGGGGCGGGTGTTCTACCTGGGGACAGTGCTCGAAGGTGCAGCATTGAGCGCGCTGGTGGGGTACCTTCTGCGCGTGGCAGGGGTTCAGCCTGTGCTTGAGACACCCCCCGGCGTGAGGGCATACCAGAGGGTGGGAGAGGCTGAACGGCTCCTGTTCCTGATCAATGAAAATGAGGAGCCACGCTCCCTCGTACTGCCTGAAGGCTGGCGGGATGCATTCACCGGAATGCCGGTGGAGGTGGTTGAGATCGGCGGAGTGGATGTGCGGATTCTTTCCCAGTCTGACTTTCAGGTACAATAAAAGCAACTCAGAACGCGCACATCTGTTCTTCTCATCCTGTTTTCTTTCTGGAGCGGGTCTATGGCACAATCTTCTCAACCGGTGACGGCAGTGGTGGTGGGCGCCGGTGGGCGTGGCATCACTTACAGCCTTTTTGCCCTGCAACACCCGGAGCGTCTGCGTATTGTGGGGGTGGCTGAACCGCGGGAATGGAACCGAAACCACATGGTGGCGCTCCATCACCTGAAACCAGAAAACGTCTTTACCGACTGGCGCGACTTGGCTGCCCGCCCGCGGATGGCGGACGCGGTGATCATCGCCACTCAGGATCGGATGCACGCCGACCCGGCGGAGGCGTTTGCGGCGCTGGGTTACGCCATTCTTCTCGAAAAACCCATGGCTCCCAACGAAGCCGATTGTGTGCGGATCGTGAATGCGGTGAAGCGCCATGGGGTGCTCTTTGCCGTCTGCCATGTACTGCGCTATACCGGCTACACGCGCGCTTTAAAAAAGCTCCTGGATGACGGCGCGGTGGGAGAGGTGATCAGTATTCAGCACCTTGAACCGGTGGGTTACTGGCACCAGGCGCATTCCTTTGTGCGCGGTAACTGGCGCAATTCTCAGGAATCTTCACCCATGCTTTTGTCCAAGTCGTGTCATGATCTGGATTGGATGCGGTACATCATGGGAAGGTCTTGCCGCTCGGTTTCTTCTTTTGGTGAGCTGACCCATTTTAAAAAAGACCAGAAACCCCCCCAGGCCGGAAACGCCATCCGCTGCCTGGAATGCGATTATGAACCGCAATGCCCCTACTCTGCAAAAAAGATTTATCTGGGTCGGCTGGCTCGCGGTGAGACGGGCTGGCCGGTGGATGTGGTGGTGCCCGAACCCACGGTAGAGAGCCTCACCGAGGCTCTGCGTACCGGTCCTTACGGGCGGTGTGTTTACGAATGCGATAATGATGTGGTGGATCACCAGGTTGTCAACCTGTTGTTTGAGGGCGGGAAGACAGGGGTATTCACCATGACGGCCTTCAACCGGTCGGCGCACCGGAAAACTCGCATCTTTGGCACCCGTGGAGAAATTTTCGGTGACGGCGAACGCATTGAGCTGTTCGATTTCCTTACCGATCAGGCGCAGCTCATTGAAACCGAGAGCCCCGATGGCAGCATCCTCGGTGGGCATGGGGGCGGCGACTATGGCCTGATGGATGCATTTGTTTCGGCAGTGGCCACCGGAGACCAGAGCCTGATCCTTTCCGGGGCGGACGAATCCCTCGAGACCCATCGGATGGTCTTTGCCGCCGAACGGGCGCGGGAAGAACACCGGGTGGTTGATCTGTGAAAGCCGCCGGATGGTCAGGGATGACCGACGCTCTCCATTCTGCCCTGGCTGAGGTGGGGGCGCACTTCCAGGTCGAGGGTGAGTTCAAAGAAGCGCGCCCTTACGGGAATGGGCACATTAACGACACCTACCTGGCGCTTTATGATTCTCCTTATGGGGTGCGCCGGTATGTGCATCAGCGGATTAATACCCACGTGTTCCGCGAACCCGAAAAGGTGATGGAGAATATCCGGCGGGTGACGGAGCACATTCGCCACCTGGTGATTGCGAACGGGGGTGATCCTGCCCGCGAGGTTCTCACCCTCATTCCGGCGCATGATGGTTCCTTCATCTGCCGGGATGCATTGGGTCAGGTCTGGCGTACGTATGCCTATATTGATCGCACCCAGACCTTTGATGTGCCGCCCGATTTGCACACGGTGTATCAGGCGGCGTATGCGTTTGGGCATTTTCAACGTCAGCTTGCCAGCCTGCCTGGCCCATCTCTGCACGAGACCATCCCCGGTTTCCACCATACGCCGTCCCGCTTTGAGGCTTTTGTGCGTGCCGTCGAGGCCGACCCCCTCAACCGCGCCGCCCGGGTGAAAGGAGAGATTGCTTTCCTGTTGAGGCGCGAGGCCGATGCCCCCGTCATTGTGGATTTGCTTGAACAGGGACGCCTGCCTGAGCGTGCCACGCACAATGACACCAAAATTAACAACGTCCTCTTCGATGAGGTGACCGGCCAGGGAATTTGTGTCATTGATCTGGATACGGTGATGCCCGGCTCGGCGCTTTATGACTTTGGGGATATGGTGCGTGCGGCTGCCTCTCGCAGTGCCGAAGATGAACCTGACGCATCACGTGCCGGTTTCGACCTGGCGCTCTTCACCCAGCTGGCGCGTGGTTATGTGCATGCCACGCGAGATTTGCTCACTTCTGCCGAGTTTGAATTGCTGGCTTTTTCGGCCCGGTTAATCACATATGAGCAGGCCCTGAGGTTCCTGACGGATTACCTCAACGGCGACGTTTATTACAAAGTGGCGCATCCGTCTCAGAACCTTGACCGTGCCCGCACACAAATAGCCATGCTCGCTGAGATGGAAGACCAGGCCGGACTGATGGAAGCCATAGTGGAGCGTTGCCGCAACGAGAAGGAGTAGAAAAATGCCCGCATATCCCCCGATTTTACCCCGCCCCCGCCACCTGACTCCCCGCGAGGGACAGTTCACCTTCTCTGCCCAGACTGCCCTGCTGGCGGATGAGGCGGCAGAAGGCGTGGCGGCTTTTTTACGAGATGACCTGGCGCGTGTTGCCGGTATAAGGCTTATGCCGGGCGATTCCAGCGGTAACCGGGTTGAGTTCCGGCTGGACGAAGGCCTGGCTGCGCTTGGCGAGGAAGGTTACCGGCTGGAGGTATCTCCACAGCGCATCCTGGCGCGCGCACCTGCCCCCCGTGGACTGTTCTATGCGCTTCAAACCCTGCGGCAGCTGCTCCCGGTGGAGATTTACAGCCCCACCCTTCAGCCGGGCATTGAATGGTGTGTGCCATGCGTGGAAATCGAAGACCGGCCACGCTTTTCATGGCGCGGAGCGATGCTGGATGTGGCGCGACATTTTATGCCCCTGGAGTTCATTTTTCAATGGATCGATCTGCTTGCTCTGCATAAGATGAATCGCTTCCACTGGCATTTGACTGACGATCAGGGCTGGCGTATCGAGATAAAGAAGTATCCGCGCCTTACAGAGGTGGGTGCCTGGCGAAAGCAGACCATGGTGGGACATTTTGATGGCCGGCTTGAGGGCCTGGTTTTTGACGGCATTCCTCATGGAGGTTTCTACACTCAGGAGGAGGTACGCAGGGTGGTTGAGTATGCACGGGCACGCTTCGTACAGGTGGTGCCTGAGATTGAGATGCCCGGCCACAGCCAGGCGGCGATTGCCGCCTACCCGTATCTGGGCAACACCGGAGAAGCGGTGGAGGTGAGCCAGGTGTGGGGAATCCACGAGCACGTGTTCAATGTGGAGGAGCGCACCTTCCAGTTCCTCACGGATGTGCTGGAGGAGGTGCTCGATCTGTTCCCCGATGCGTTTATTCACGTCGGGGGAGACGAATGCCCCAAAAAGGAATGGCGTGAAAGCCCCTCAGCACAGGCGCGCATGCGGGAACTGGGCCTGAAAAACGAGGATGAACTGCAGAGCTGGTTCATCCGCCGCATTGACCGCTTTCTGACGGAGCAGGGCCGCCGGCTCATCGGCTGGGATGAGATTCTGGAAGGTGGGCTGGCCGAAAATGCCGCGGTCATGTCGTGGCGTGGAGAAGAAGGCGGCATTGCTGCTGCCAATGCCGGGCACGATGTGGTCATGGCGCCCTATACCTTTACCTACCTGGATTACTACCAGTCTGAAGACCGTGCCAGAGAACCGCTGGCCATCGGGGGCTACCTGCCGCTGGAAAAGGTGTACCTCTACGACCCTCTCCCGGCGGCCATCGCCCCCGATCGAGTGCACCATGTCCTCGGTACTCAGGCGCAGTTATGGACGGAGTATATTGCCACCCCACAGCATTGCCAGTACATGGCTTTCCCTCGCCTGTGTGCGCTTGCCGAAACTGCCTGGTTGCCTCCCGAACAGAAAGACCTGGCGGATTTTAAACGGCGGTTGCGCACGCATCTCCGGCGGTTGGATGTGCTGGGGGTGGCTTACCGCAGGCCAGAAGACCCGGACTGATTAATCCTCCTCCCTGGAGTTGTAGACTGCCTCGCGTAGCCCTTTGATGTAGCCAATGGCAAACAGGCGCCCGATGGAAGAATAAGCCGGGTTGTCGTTGCTGTCTCCTTCCATGGTTGGCACGTGGTCGGGGCGCAGTACTCCCTCAAAGCCGATGTCTTTGTAGGCTTTCATGCACTCCAGCATGTTCGTCTTGCCTTCATCGTGGAAGGTCTCGACGAAATATTCTGCCGTCCCGCGTACATCACGGAAGTGGGCGAAGAAGATCTTCCCCTGCTTTCCAAAATGGCGGATCACACCCGGCAGGTCATCGGTCATCAGGGTGAAGTTCCCCTGGCAGAGGGCAATGCCGTTCACCGGGCTGGGGTAAAGATCGAGCAGGCGTTGGAAGTTTTCGACACTGCGCATGATGCGCCCCAAACCGCGGATAGGCGAGAGAGGCGGATCATCGGGGTGCATGGCCAGCAAGACCCCGGCTTTTTCGGCTTCCGGCACCACGGCGCGGAGGAAGTACTCCAGATTCTTCCACAGGGTTTCTTCGCTTACCTCACCATATTCGGTCAGGGGAGCATTTTTCATCAAATTGTGATCGTAGGCGGTAGCCAGTGCGCCGCCCCGTGCGGGAGCCGTGGTAGATGTGCGCAACCAGTTGAACACGGGCATCCATTCATAACAATAGACGGGCACGCCCAGCCTTCCAAGGTTGCGGATGAGGGTGATGGTGTATTCGATCTCTTCATCCCGTCCGGGCAATCCCAGCTTGGCTTTGTTCGTGGGGGGGCGGCTTTCGAGCACTGCCAGTTTGAAACCATAATCCTCATAGGCCGTTTTGACGTGGAGCAGGGGCATGTAGGCCCAGGGCAGTTCCTCTTTGGGAACATTCAATCCGCGGCTGAAATCCATGCCGCCCACCACATATTTGATGCCCACCTGTTTGACCATTCTCCACAGGGGAGAAGGGCGCGGCGGCAATACCTCGGCGATTTTAATCATAGGGAACCCCTCCAAAAATAAGAATAAAGCGCTCCAGATTTACTGGAGTTACGCATCCAGTGCCTGATAAACAGCATTCTTAAAATCTTCCGTCACCGGAAGCACGAAACCGGGCATGTACTGGGTCATTAAAATTCCGAGCAGATCTTCCCGGGGGTCAACCCAGAACCAGGTGTTGGCGGCTCCGCCCCAGCCCCAGTTGCCTGCTGAACCATAACCCTGGCTGCCGGCCACATCCAGCAGTACCGAACCTCCCAGCCCGAACCCGTTGAAGGGTTCATCGGGTTTACGGCCGTTGCCCGGCAAATGATTCATCATCATCAATTCCACCGTTTTTGGCGCCAGCAAACGGGTGCCATCCAGAATGCCGCGGTTGAGAATCATTTGGGCAAAGCGCAGATAATCTGCTGTGGTGGAGACCAACCCTCCGCCCCCGGAGGCCACTTTGGGCTTCCGCAGGTAACTGGAATCGGTAGCCGAATCGATGACTTTCAGACCTCCGCCTTCTGCCGGGCCATAGACGGCCGTCAGGCGGCTGGCTTTTTCTTCGGGGACGTAAAAGCCGGTATCTTTCATTCCCAGAGGGGCGAAGATGCGCTCTTCCAGGAACACTTCAAAGGGTTTTCCGGATACCACCTGCACCAGATACCCCAGCACGTCGGTGGCCATGCTGTATCGCCAGGCTTCACCGGGGTGGTGCGCCAGGGGAAGGCTGGCAATGGCCTCGATCATGGTTTCCAGTTTTACATCGGGGTCAGTATCCATGCGCTTCCAAACTTTTTCACGGTAAAGCTCGTCTACCGGGGAGCGCTCATCGAACCCGTAACTGAGGCCCGCCGTATGGGTGAGCAGGTCGCGGATGGTGATCTCGCGCCGGGCGGGCACCAGGTCGTAGTCAGCATTACCGCGCGGCTGGTACACTTTCATGTCCTTGAAAGCTGGAATGTAGCGCGAAACCGGGTCTCCCAGCCTGAAGTGGCCTTCCTCGAAAAGCATCATCACTGCAGTGCTGGTGATGGGCTTGCTCATGGAATAAATGCGGAAGATGGCATCCAGGCTCATTTCTTTGTTATTTTCGCGATCCATCCAGCCAACCTTTTCCAGGTGAACCACCTGCCCGTGACGGGCGACGAGGGTGATGATTCCGGCCATGAGGTTGCGGTCGACGTAGCGCTGCATGGCTTCCTTCACCCGCTGTAAACGGCGAGGGTCAAAGCCAACGGATGCGGGGTCTGTTGTGTGCATGAGTTATTCTCCTTGGTTTTTCCAACCCCTATCTGAGGGTTGGAGCGATGAACTCGAATCATTGTACTCCCGATTCTCCATAATCTCTCCGGGTGCAGACCACTTTTTGAGGTTGTGTTGAGGGTGAGGGTTATCTCTCTAACGGAGGGTGGAGGATGATACAATTAATGATATTGTTCCTCTTTTAACTCCAAATAAGGAGCATCTATGGTCCAGACCCGTATTACCCTGGCATATGGCGATGGCATTGGGCCGGAAATTATGCGCGCGGTGCGGCGGATTCTCGAGGCCGCAGGCGCGCCACTGGTTTATGACGTGGTTGAGATGGGTGAAACTGTGTATCGGCGAGGGGTGCTTTCAGGCATTCCACCTGAAGCCTGGGAGGTCATCCGTGCGAACCGTGTGCTCCTCAAAGCTCCCATGACTACCCCGCAAGGGGGTGGTTACAAAAGCATCAACGTGACCCTGCGGATTTCACTGGGACTGTTTGCCAATGTGCGACCGTGCAAGGCGTATGCCCCCTTTGTCACTTCTTTGCACCCGGGCATGGATGTGGTGATTATCCGTGAAAACGAGGAAGATCTCTACGGGGGAATTGAACACCGCCAGACACGTGAAGTGACCCAGGTGCTCAAATTGATCTCTTACCCCGGCACCCATTCTATCGTCCGCTATGCTTTTGAATATGCCCGGGCTTATGGACGCCGCAAGGTGACCTGTATGACCAAAGATAACATCATGAAGATCACCGATGGGCTTTTCCATCGCGTCTTTCGTGAAATTTCTCAGGAATACCCTGATATTCAGGCTGAACATCAGATCATCGATATTGGCGCGGCGCGGCTGGCGGCTGCCCCCGAAACACTGGATGTTATTGTTACCCCCAATCTCTATGGAGACATTCTCTCTGATGTGGCGGCACAACTTACCGGCTCGGTGGGGCTGGCTGGCTCATCCAACATCGGACGCGAAGCCGCCATGTTCGAGGCGATTCACGGCTCTGCCCCCGACATCGCCGGGAAGGGCATTGCCAACCCGTCCGGGCTGCTTCAGGCGGCGGTGCAGATGCTGGTGCACGTGGGGCAGGGTGAAACTGCCGCGCTGATCAACAACGCCTGGTTGTGCACGCTGGAAGATGGCATTCACACTGCAGATATCTACCGGGAGGGGCTGAGCCGCAGGCGGGTAAACACCGATGCCTTTGCCGATGCTGTCATCGAGCGACTGGGCCGCGAGCCTGAACGGCTGCGCCCGGCACGTTTTCAGCAGGCCAGCATTAGCATTGGGGGAGCGCCTGAACGCACTGCGCGCAAGGCATTGTGCGGGGTAGACGTTTTCCTTGACTGGAGCGAAGGAGAACGCGACCCCGCCCGGCTGGGGCGCCAGGTGGAGGGCCTGGTTTCATCTCCGTTGAAACTGCAGATGATCACCAACCGGGGGGTGAAGGTCTACCCGGAAGGCCTGCCTGAAACTTTCCGCACCGACCACTGGCGCTGCCGTTTTGTTGCTGAAGATGGCGGCGAGATCGATTTTTCGCGAGTGATAGACCTGCTCTGGCGCCTGCACCAGGCGGGGCTGGAGGTGATCCAGACTGAAAACCTCTACACTTTCGATGGAGAAAGGGGCTATTCGCCGGGGCAGGGGGAATAGCTCTGTGCCACCTCAGGGGGTGTAGAGCTGAAGCACCCCAACGTCGACGGTCTGGTTGGGAATGACCCGAACCGGCACGGTCACCCCGCTGACCCCGGGAAGCTCCACCACCACCCGCCGGGTTCCGGCAGGTACCTGCGGCAGGGTAAATTCACCCGAAGGCCCGGTGAAGGTCTGCACGCCATCCAGTCCTTCAACGCGCACCACCACGTTCATGATGGAAATTCCCGCGAAGTTGGTCACCCGTCCAGTGACCGTGCCGGGCGGGCCGACGGGGCGGGATTCGAGGGATTGCACCATGCCCAGGATGAGCAAAACAGTGACAAGCACACTGCCCACTGCCGCCCCGCTCAGCCGCAGGACATGAAAGAGCCGCCTGCGTTGATAGGGTGAAAGCCTGCGCCGCTCGGGTGGAGTGCTGGCCGAGGTCTCTACCTGTTCGCGGGCGGCCTCACGCAGGGCGCGCAGGTCGTTTTCGTCAGGGATTTCGGGAGAGGGTGGTTGTTCAGTGCTCATGGGTTGGGCTCAATTCGAACATTATCAATGGCTCCGGCAGAGCCGTTGTTCACTGCGCCCGCCCCGCCGGAGGGAATGGGGCTGGGGTCGTTATAGCGGATGACCAGGGTGCCATTGAGGCTGACTTCAATCTGGCTGCCGCTCACCTTCACCTGCAGGGCGTTCATCTTTTCGGGGTTAACCCCAACACTGGCCACGGCCAGTGACGGATACCATACGCCGTTTTGCATTTTGGCCAGCTCAATGATCCCGTTAGTATTGGGGATAATGGCGTAGTAATTCTTTTCATCCTGAAAGCGCACCACCGCCTGGGTAACCTGACTGGCTGACTTCTTCCCACTTTTGAGGGTGATCAAATCAACCGAGTAGGTATAGTCGGGCAGGGGAACCTTAACCCAGGCAAGGGAACCCTGCCCGGCGCTCTGGAACAGACCGTCTTTTACCAGCCAGTTACCATTGGCGATGTTCCAGTCCAGCCCGGCTTTATCAAGGAAATCATCCACCAGGGCAATGAAGAAATCACCCGGGGAATCCATGGGGGAGGGGGTTTCTTCCACAATCGGGTTGGGTTCCTCTCCACCAGAGGTGGGTTGTTGGAACAGGCGCGCCAGGGCATCGCGCACACCGCCGCCCAGGAACCACAGCGCCAGAATGGTGAGCCCTGCCATTAATAGAATAATCAGGGCATACTCCAGGACCGATTGGCCTCTTTCGGAGTTCCGAAAATACCTTTGATTCAATTCCGCTTCCTTCCCAGCCGCATATTTTTGTTTCTCATTTTAAAATAAACAGCGGGGGTGTCAACTTACAAATAAGTCAGGAGGTAAAAAACAGGCCGCACCGGCGGCCTGTTCTGATATGAGACAACGTCCAGAAACCTTCTCAATCATCCATGTGCCGGATGATGGCCTGCCCGAACTCTGAGCATTTCAACAGGGTGGCGCCTTCCATCAGGCGGTGGAAATCGTAGGTAACGGTTTTCGCCGCAATGGCGCCTTCCATACCGCGAAGGATCAGGTCGGCGGCTTCTGCCCAGCCGAGGTAACGGAGCATCATCTCTCCTGAAAGGATGACCGAACCAGGGTTGACCATGTCTTTGTCGGCATACTTGGGCGCGGTGCCGTGGGTGGCTTCGAAGACAGCGTGGCCGGTATCGTAGTTGATGTTGCCACCCGGGGCAATGCCAATTCCCCCCACCTGGGCAGCCAGCGCATCCGAAAGATAGTCGCCGTTCAGATTCATGGTGGCCAACACGTCGAAGTCACGGGCACGGGTGATGGTTTGCTGGAAGACGATATCGGCAATCACATCCTTGATGAGGAGTTTTCCTTCTTTCAGGGCAGCTTCCTGTTCGGCGTTGGCAGCTTCTTCGCCTTTTTCGGCGCGGGTGCGCTCCCACTGCGCCCAGGTATAGACCTGCTGGGCAAATTCGGTCTCAGCCAGTTCATAGCCCCAGTTGCGGAAGGCGCCCTCGGTATATTTCATGATGTTGCCTTTGTGCACCAGGGTGACGCTCCGGCGTTTGTTTTCCAGTGCATACCGGATGGCCGCCCGCACCAATCGGAAGGTGCCCTCTCTGGAAATCGGCTTGACTCCGAACCCGGCGGTATCGGGGAAACGGATTTTGGCGTATTCCTTTGGAAAATGCTCCTGCAACAGGCGTTTGAAGGCAGCATTGGCCTCGGTGCCAAATTCAAACTCGATGCCGGTGTAGATATCCTCGGTGTTCTCGCGGAAGATGACCATGTCCACATATTCGGGGTGCTTTACCGGTGAGGGCACCCCCGCAAAGTACCGCACCGGGCGGAGACACACGTACAGGTCGAGTTCTTTCCTCAGGGCTACATTCAACGAGCGAAAGCCGCCCCCGATGGGCGTGGTGAGCGGGCCTTTGATGCCGACCAGATAGGTACGGAAGGCCTGCACGGTTTCTTCGGGCAGCCATGTGCCCAGCTGGGTAAACGCTTTTTCACCGGCCAGCACTTCCATCCAGGCGATGCGCCGCGCCCCATGGTAGGCTTTCTCCACCGCGGCATCGAACACCGCCACCGCCGCCCGCCAGATATCCGGGCCGGTGCCGTCGCCCATGATGAAGGGGATAATCGGGTTGGATGGCACCTTCAAGGTGCCATTGACCATTTGGATGGGTTCTCCGTTTGGTGTACTCATGATTCCTCCTTGGTGGGGTAATTTTATCCCATTTTCTCTTTCCTTTAAGAGGATGGGTTGGTTATAGTTTTTGCCCCTGGGGAGGCGGGTTTCCATGGGTTTTACAGGCTGGCTTGGTTCTTCAGGGGTTTTGCACCTTGCAGATGTGTTAACTGCATTCTGTGCCGGGGAGATTAAAATAAGAACCACCTGGACAATGGATTATGCCTGACTCTTCCCGTGTTTTTTTGCCTGTCTGGCAAAAAGTGTTGCTCCTTTTCAGCGGGGCGTATCTTTTTGCCAGTGTGGGTATGGTGTGGTTTGTTTCACAGCCTGACCTCAAACGCCTTTTTTCTGATATTCTTGCCCCGCTGGGTGGTCTGGCCTCGGCGGGGGTTCTCTTCTGGGTAGCCTGGAGGCTGAAGAGACGTTCGCGCCGCCTGGGACTGGCCTGGGCGGTGTTTGCGGCCGGGGTGCTGATGAGCGGGCTGGGCGAAGTGGCCTGGTCTGTGCTGGAAATGACTTCCGGTGAAATCCCGTTCCCGTCGATTGCGGATGCCCTCTACCTGTGTAATTATCCTCTCTTCCTTCTGGGGGTGCTCCTCTATCCGCGAAAACCACTGCGCCTGGCGGAAGCCATTCAGGGAATTCTGGATGCCGGGGTGGTGATCCTGGGCGGGGTGGTCAGCATTGTGATGTTTGTGCTCACCCCTCTTCAGCAATCGCTCGCCGGGCAATCGTGGTTTGAACGGGTGGTTTCTCTGGCCTACCCGATGGGGGATATTCTGATTTTCTCGGTGGTTATTGTGCTGCTCTACATGCAGCCAGCCGATCACCGGCGGCTTTCGCTCTCCCTTTTTGCTTTTGGCTTGCTCTTGTATCTGGCGGCTGACCTTGCCTTTGTTTTTCAATCCACGGCAGGGGTGTATCAGACGGGCGATTTCCTCGATCTTTTATGGAATGTGGCTTACCTGTGCTTTGCGTGGAGCGGACTGCATCTGCTGCTTCCATACAAGGAAAAGCAGGCAGGGTTGGAGGTAAACTCATTCCTGGGGCGTGGGCTTCAGCACATCGCTTTGCACTGGGACAACTACTTGCCCTATCTCTGGCTGTTCGGGGGGTTCGCCCTGCTCATTCCCAGCCATAAAGAACGCATCCCGGTGCAATTTGAGACACTGGTGGCCATGATCGGAGGAATGATTTTCCTGGTCATGATCCGGCAAATTCTCTCTCTCAAGGACAATATTGATCTCAACCGCCGGCTCAACCACGCGATGGAGATGCTGAGCAGGCAGTCGATGGAACTGGTGAAGGCCAACCGCGAGCTGGAAAAGCAGATCCAGGTGGAGATGGAAACCAAGCAACAGCTCAGTTATGCCGCCACCCACGACCACCTCACCGGGTTGCCCAACCGCACCTTTCTCATGGATTATCTGAACATTGTCCTGCGGCAGATTTCTTCCGGCTCTGGTGAGACGAGTGCGCTGATGTTTCTGGATTGCGACCGGTTTAAACTGGTCAATGACAGCCTGGGGCACATTGCCGGAGACGAATTGCTGGTGGCAGTGAGCCAGCGCATTCAGAAATGTCTGCGCAGTTCTGACCTGGTGGCGCGCCTGGGGGGCGATGAATTTGTCATCCTGCTAATGAATACCAGCGGCCTTTCGGGAATCGAAACCGCCGCCCGCCGGATCGTGGAAGCGCTCAGTAAACCTTTCACGTTGAAAGGGCAAGAGGTTTTCATTGGGGCCAGCATTGGGATCGTCTGGAATTTGAGCCTGTATCAAAACCCTGAGGATGTTCTGCGCGATGCGGATCTGGCCATGTATCGGGCCAAGGAACGGGGCAGGTCGTGTTACGTTTTCTTTGACCCGGCTCTGCGCGATCGGGCGATTGATCACATCACGCTGGAGGCTGACCTGCGCTATGCGTTGAGCCGCCAGCAGTTTGAGCTGTATTACCAGCCGATCGTTGAACTGTGCAGTGAGCGCATCGTGGGGTTTGAGGCCCTCCTGCGCTGGAACCATCCCCGGCGCGGGCTGATTTCACCGGCCAGCTTCATCCCCCTGGCCGAGCAAAGCGGGCAAATTCTCTCCATTGGCGAGTGGGCGCTCGATGAAGCCTGCCGACAATTCTCGTCCTGGTTGCAGGCGGGGTTGGCCCCCGATGAAAGTTTCGTCAGTGTCAATATTTCCACAGCCCAGTTCCTTGATGTGCATTTTCATGAAATTGTGCGTCAAACCCTCCTCAAGTATGGCCTGCAGAGCCATCATCTAAAGCTGGAAGTTACCGAGTCGGTCTTTCTCAATAATGTAGACGCGGTGGTGCATGTGTTCAACCGGCTGGAAGAGATGGGGGTGGAATGCATGCTGGATGATTTTGGCACCGGCTATTCCTCGCTGGGGTATTTACAGCATTTTTCCATCAAGACGCTCAAGATCGATCAGAGCTTCATCTGGGCCATCGACCATGCCAGCCGCAACAATCTCATCAGCGCTATCATGGCAGTGGCGAGAGAATTGAATATGCAGACCATTGCTGAGGGCATCGAGACCACCACCCAGCGTGATTTTCTGCAACGCCTGGGATGCACCCTTGCTCAGGGGTATCTTTTCTATCATCCGCTCAAAGCCGGGCAGGTTGAAGGATTGCTGACCCAGACTCAGCGAACTTTTCCACTTTCCCCTTACGCCGATCCGGCCGGGTGGGCTGAACCCGTGGATTAATTTCCCATCCTGGCGTTTCTCGCAGAAGGCTGGCTGTGTTATCATAGGTCAGTCTTTCTATTTTTTTTCTTTCCGGAGAACGCCCATGCCTTCTTCCCTGCAGCCTGTCCTCGACTTTATCACCGAGACGGCCTATCTGGCCGGCAGACTCACCCTGGCATACTTTCAGACGGGTGTTCAGGCCGATTACAAGGCCGACCGAACCCCGGTGACCCTGGCCGATCGCGCCGCTGAGACTCTCATCCGCAGGCGGATCGAGGAACGCTTTCCGGCAGATGCCATCCTGGGCGAAGAATTTGGCCAGTCGGAGCGACCTTCGGCCAGCCGATGCTGGTTCATTGACCCGATTGACGGGACGAAATCGTTCCTGCGGGGCATTCCCCTGTACGCAGTGCTGATTGGGCTGGAGGTCGAAGGGCGGGTGGTAGCCGGGGCGGCTTACTTCCCCGCCATGGATGAAATGCTGGCCGCCGCGGATGGCCTGGGTTGCTGGTGGAATGGCCGCCCGGCGCGGGTTTCTCAGGTGAACCGCCTGGAGGGCGCCTGGGTAACCAGCACTGACCCACTGAGTTTTGATAAAACCGGCAAGCGCGCCGCCTGGGAGCGGCTGAAACAGGCCGCTTACCACCGTGGGGGGTGGGGAGATGCCTACGGCTACCTGCTGGTGGCCACCGGGCGCGCCGAGGTCATGCTTGACCCGATCATGGAAAGCTGGGATTGCGCCCCATTCCCGCCCATTTTCCGTGAGGCGGGCGGGTATTTTGGAGACTGGAAAGGTCAGGAGACCATCTACGCCCGCGAGGCGCTGGCCACCAGCCAGGCTCTTCTACCCGAGGTGCTCGCTCTGCTCAATGCTGAGGCTGACTGATGCTGGCGCCGGGTTCTCTTACCTGTGACAGGGCCAGGTTCGAGAGGAGGAATAACGCTCCCAGAATCGCCAGGAGCAGGGTGTAGCCGAACTGATCGGCAATAGGGCCGCCCAGGTATGCTCCCACGGCCCCTGCCCCGGCCAGGTTGGAAAGCCCCAGTAAAGCCCCTGTCCGGGTGGGTGAAACAAGCCGGGTGCCCAGCGCCCAGCTGGCGGCATAAAACAAACCTACGGCGGCTCCGAACATTCCCCCGCTGGCATACACCCAGCCGGGAGCAGGCGCCAGGATCACCCCCGCCGTTCCCAGGGCACCCAGCAGGCTGCTCCAGATCACGAGCGGCTTTTTAGCCATGTGGTCGGCCAGCCAGCCGCCGATCAGCGCCGTGCTGAGGGTGAATATCCCGGCGATGAAAAGAACCCCTGCTACCGGGGCGGCGGCGTGTTCTCCGCGCCACTGGGGGAATTTTTCCTGAAAGTAAAACAACAGAAACCCCCCGATATTGTTGGAAGCCGTCAGCCACGCCAGGCGGTTAATCACCCACCAGGTGAAGGAGTGATTTCCGCCCGAATGAAAGGCTCTGCCCAGGGCCACGCGCAATCCCAGCCAGACGCCTGCTCCCACACTGAGGGCCATCGCCGCCAGCCCGATCCCGCCACCCGCGATGAACCTGGAGGCACTTCCCGGCCCCTGGATCAGGGAAAGGAGAGCTTTTACCCCGACTCCGGCTCCCAGAATAACCCCGGCGAAGACTGCCGTCATGCCCACCAGGCGGGCCAGGGGCTTCCAGAATGCCCGGGATTCATCCGCTACCCAGGGTTCTTCCGGCACGGTCATGGTTATCATCATGCAGACCAGCATACATCCCACCAGAACGATCAGCGCCGTCATCATCTGACCCTGAGCGATGAGTCTGCCGGTGACGAGTGCAACGAACAGAAGTGGCAGGGGAACCTCGAACCATACCTTCACCCCCGAGGCCAATCCGCGATGCTCTTCAGGCACAAGATCGGGGATGAAGCTGAGAGTGGCCACATTGGAGGCATTTGAGGCAACCATGGAGAGCACATACAGTGTCAGGAGCAGGCTTACCCCTTCTCTGCCCTGCATGTCGGCTAACATCCCCATGCCCAGTAAAACGATGCCTTCGAGAATCGTACCGGCGGCGATATAAATCCGCCGCCGACCCCAGCGCGAACGGGTGCGGTCTGAAATCATTCCGAAGAATGCCTGAGCCAGCAGTCCAGCCAGAAGTGCCCACAGGCGAATCGTCCCATACGTGGCCCCTTTGACGTCTTCTCCCACAAATTGTTGCACAAGCAGAGGTACCACCAGCGGTGCCAGGGTTTGCGAACGGGCACTTAAGGCAAAGAAATGGATATTGATCCTGACGTAATCCAATCCCTTTAATGAATGCGGCACGCTTCCCTCGAATGCAATAACCCCGAACCGGGCTCATCGATGGTTGTAAATTTTGGCGGGTTATCTGGATGCCTGCTTGCGCCGGGTTTCAGCCGGTGAGCAGGAAATATACCGTTCGGATGGGAGGAATGAGCAGGGTGCCGAACACATCGATTCCCGGCATGGGCAGGCCAAAAAGAAGAACGAGAAGGATGATCGGCCCATAAGGGCGGATACGCTCCAGGGTTTGTGCCCAGGAAGGGGGAAAGAAATACTCGGCCACTTTATCGCCGTCCAGCGGGGCCAGGGGAATGAGATTGAAAAACGCCAGGATCAGGTTGAGAAAAATGAACTGGCTGAGAAAGCTGTAAAGGGTGCTTTCAAACCCGCTGCCGAACAGTGGATTGAGCAGGCCCAAACGCAGAGGGATGGCCGCCAGTGCCGCGAGTAAAAAGTTCGAGAGCGGACCGGCCAGTGAAACCAGCATGTAGGCCGCCGGAGAACGCTTCCCGAGTGCATAAGGATTGACTGGCACCGGCCTGGCCCAGCCGAACCCGGCAAACACCATCATCAGCGAACCGAGGGGGTCGAGATGGGCCAGAGGGTTGAGAGTAAGCCGTCCGTGCATCCGCGGAGTGGGGTCGCCGAGGGCATCGGCGGTTTTGGCGTGGGCAAATTCATGAAAGGTCAGTGCAATCACCAGGGTGATGAGACGCGAAAGGAGGGTCAGAGGGTCGAGGTTAAGCATGGGAAATCTCTTTTCAGAGGAGCGCCAGTAAAAGGTAAAGAGATTATACCATCTCGAATGGTATAATCAGTTCGTGCTACCCGACCTGAAACTGGAAGACGTGGTAACCCTGAGGAAACCCCACCCCTGCGGCGGGTATCAATGGAAGGTTGTGCGGCTGGGGGCAGATATTGGTCTGGAGTGTCTTAAGTGCGGGCGGGTCGTTTTACTCACCCGGCGTGAACTGGCGCGGCGGGCTAAGAAGATCGAACGAGGAGGTGAGCATGAGCCAGCCCGGAGCTGAGCCGCGGCGCATCCTCTTTCTGTTTTCCGATACAGGCGGAGGGCACCGCAGTGCCGCCGAAGCGATCATTGAGGCGCTCAATCTGGAATTCCCGCGCAAAATCACCTGTGAAATGGTGGATATTTTCAAAGAATATGCGCCGCCACCGTTCAACCTGGCTCCGCGCATTTACCCTCCCCTTTCAAGGCTTCCGCGCGTCTGGGGGATGGGCTATCGGTTAAGCGATGGCCCGCGCCGGACGCGGGTTTTTTATAACGTCATCTGGCCGTATATCCGGCGAAACCTGCGCACCCTGCTGGAGGAGCACCCGGCCGATCTGGTGGTTTCAGTGCACCAGCTGATTAACGTCCCTGTGGCACGGCTGGTTTCGATGCACAGGTTGCCTTTTATTACCGTGGTGACCGATATGGTGACCACCCACGCCGCCTGGTATGCCACGCGGGCCACGCACGTCATCGTCCCGACTGAAGAGGCTTTCAGGAATGGGTTGAAGGTCGGGATGAAGCCAGAACAGATGACCGTCATCGGGATGCCGGTGGCGGATCGGTTCTGCCAGCTCCAGGATGCCCGGCCAGTACTGCGCGCCCGACTGGGCTGGCCAGAAGACCTGCCCGTCATCCTGATGATGGGAGGCGGAGAAGGAATGGGCCCGCTGGAAGAAATGGCAGAGGCGATCGATGATTCGGGGGTGAAAGCGGCCCTGGTGGTGGTTACGGGGCGCAACCGGGTGTTAAGGGCTCGATTGGAACAGCGGCGCTGGAAGATTCCGGCTTTCATTTATGGTTTTGTGCATGAAATGCCGGCCTTCATGCATGCGTCTGATATGCTGGTGACCAAAGCCGGGCCGGGGACGATCAGCGAAGCATTCATTGCGGGACTGCCGATGATCCTCTACAGCAAGATGCCCGGGCAGGAGGACGGGAACGTCACCTTTGTGGTGGAAAGTGGAGCTGGGGTGTGGGCCCCGGAACCTGCTGAAGTGGTGGCGACGGTACGCTGCTGGCTGGAGTGCCCCGAAGAACGCTGGCGGGCGGCGCATGTTTGCAGGACGCTGGCCCGTCCGCAGGCCGCCCGGGAGATCGCCCGTCTGCTGGCCAGGCAGGTGGATGTGAAGTAATCCCCGCCCCCGGGCAGGGCGGACATGCTCAGTCATTTCTGTCTTATAATGGGTTTATGCCGATCTTGGATGCCCATACCTTTGAATTTCTGAGCCGCAGTGCCGAGCAAACCCGCCGGCTGGGAACGCGGCTGGGTTCGTTGTTGCAGCCGGGTGATCTGATCTGTCTGTCGGGTGATCTGGGCAGTGGAAAGACCACTCTGGTGCAGGGAATTGCCCAGGGTTGGGGCTCGCTGGATGCTGTTTCCAGCCCCAGTTTTGTACTGATTAATGAATACCGGCGTCCGGGCGGGCAGATTCTCTACCACATGGATGCCTATCGCCTGCGGGATGCGCTGGAAGCCGAAGATCTGGATTTGATTTCGATTATGGAGCATGGGGCACTGGTGCTGGAATGGGCGGATCGGATTCGCTCGATTTTACCCCCTGAGCGGATGTGGGTGGAACTGCGCTGGGTGGCTGAAGAACAGCGCGGAATGGTGTTCCGCGTTTTCGGCCCGCGGTACGAGGCGTTGTTGAACGGCTTCAGGCAGAAAGCTTTTGGAGGATAATGTGCTGCTGGCTGTAGATACATCCACGCAATGGATCGGGCTGGCGCTTTACGATGGCGACCGGGTTCTGGGAGAAGCCGGGTGGATGACCCGCGGGCACCACACAGTGGAGTTGGCCCCGGCTGTGGCGCGCCTGCTGGAACAGGTGGGGGTCTCTGCCGGGCAGATTGAGTGCCTGGGGGTGGCTCTGGGGCCGGGGTCGTTCACGGGGTTACGCATCGGGCTGGCGCTGGTCAAGGGAATGGCGCTGGCATTACACGTGCCGGTGGTGGGGGTGCCCACACTGGACTTTCTGGCCGCGGCCCAACCTCTGCGTGAGCTTCCGATGGCCGCGGTGTTACAGGCCGGGCGCGGGCGGCTGGCTCTGGTGTGGTATCGGGTGGATCGGGGACGCTGGAAGGCACAGTCTGAACCGGTCATTGTCACGGCTGAGGAACTCGCGGCGCAGATCGAAAACCCCACCCTGGTCGTGGGTGAGTTGAGCGCGGCTGAGCGGCAGGTCTTTGCGCGGGTACGCCGGGTGGCGTTGCTGGCCTCGCCAGCACAATGTGTACGCCGCCCGTCCTTTCTGGCCGAATTGGCCTGGCGGCGCTGGAAGGAAGGCCAGGTAGATGAAGTAAACAGCCTGGCGCCGATCTATCTTCATGTGGCGGAGGCCATTCCCTCGTGATCCCTATCAGCCCTGCCCGGAACATGATCGTGCGCCCGATGACCCTGGAAGATGTGCCGCGTGTGCGAGAGATCGATGTGCTATCCTTCAGCCTTCCCTGGTCAGAGCGCAGTTATCGCTTTGAGGTGGCCGAAAACCCGCACGCTTCTTGCTGGGTGGCCGAGTGGGTGCACCCTGATGGCCGCACCGAGGTGGTAGGGATGATGGTCAACTGGGTGATTCTGGATGAACTGCACATTGCCACCCTGGCCGTGCACCCGGATTACCGGCGGATGGGGATTGCTCGCCGCTTACTGGCAAAGGGCCTGCAGGCCGGGCTGGAACGCGGCGCGCGGCTGGCTTTTCTCGAGGTGCGCCGGAGTAACCTGGCGGCTCAGAGTCTCTATCGCGCATTTGGGTTTGAGTTGAGCGGGGTGCGCCCCCGTTATTACAAAGATAATTTTGAAGACGCTCTGTTGATGACGCTGGACCCGCTTACCCCTGAAACGATCACGGTTGGGGAGAGAGAAAGCGGCTCTTTTACAGAACAGGGCGGGGAGGGTTCTATTGGATGCGCAAAGTGTGCTCAATGAAGTAGCCAGACAGGCTGCGGTTTGCACCCGCTGTCAGCTCCATTTTGCCCGCAAAAAGGCTGTGCCCGGCGAAGGCCCGGCCAGCGCTGAGGTGATGCTCATCGGGGAAGGGCCGGGCTTTTACGAAAACGAACAGGGGCGGCCATTCGTTGGGGCCGCCGGGAAGTTCCTTGATGAGTTGCTGGCCGCCGGTGGGGTGAAACGGGAAGAGGTGTTCATCACCAATGTGGTGAAATGCCGCCCACCCGGCAACCGTGACCCTCTGCCCGAAGAGCTGGCTGCCTGCAGTGAGTACCTTGACCGCCAGATTGAGGCGATTAACCCACGGGTGATCGTGACTCTGGGGCGCTTCTCGATGGCTAAGTTCCTTCCAGGGGTGCGCATCAGTGATGTACATGGCCAGCCTTTCTGGAAAGGCGGACGGCTGGTGGTACCCATGTATCATCCGGCGGCTGCGTTGCATCAGCCTTCACTTAAAACCCAGGTGGAGCGGGATTTTTCCCGGCTTTCTGAGTTCATCCGGCAGGCGAGAACTTCTGTGCCCAAAGTGGTCGAAAGTCAACGTTCTGACCCCGAAACTCCGGCGCCTCAAAAAGATGAACCCACCCAGTTATCTTTGTTTTAATCGATCTTTCCGTTCGAATCATCCATCCAATTCTATTTGAGGGAGATGTGAGTTCCTATAAGGATGCCTTAATTCAGAAGTTTCAGAACCGTACGGCTACCGTGGCCGTACTGGGCCTTGGGTATGTGGGCCTGCCACTGGCAGTGGTGTTTGCCGAGGCGGGTTTCAATGTGATAGGGGTTGACCTGGTGCAGGAAAAGGTAGAGCGGGTCAACCGCGGTGAGAGTTATGTTCTGGATGTTCCATCTGAGGCCTTGAAGAGGCTCGTCGAGGCGGGGCGGCTTTCGGCAACCACCGATTTTTCCGTCTGCCGGGGGGTTGACGCGGTTTCGATCTGCGTTCCCACGCCGCTGCGAAAAACGGGCGACCCCGATCTTTCCTTTATTGCCTCGGCCACTGAGGGCCTGGCGGCGTATGTGCACCCCGGCATGGTGGTGGTGCTGGAGTCTTCCACCTACCCGGGTACCACCCGTGAGATGGTGCTCCCACGCCTGACGGGTCATTCAGGGTTGAATGCCGGGCAGGAAATCTTTATTGCCTTTTCTCCCGAAAGGGTGGACCCTGGCCGCACCGATTGGACAACCAAGAATACCCCAAAAGTGGTGGGCGGCATCACTGAGGATTGCTCGGATGTGGCCACCGCCTGGTATGCCCAGGCCCTGGATACAGTGGTGCGCGTTTCTTCCGCCGAAGTGGCTGAAATGGCCAAGTTGCTGGAGAATACCTTCCGCATGATTAACCTGGGGCTGGTCAACGAGCTGGCCATCATGTGTGATCGTCTGGGGGTTGATGTGTGGGAGGTGATTGACGCAGCTGCCACCAAACCCTTTGGCTTCATGAAATTTACCCCGGGGCCGGGCATCGGCGGGCACTGCATCCCCATTGACCCGTTGTATCTTTCCTGGAAGATGAAATCGCTCAACTACAATGCGCGTTTCATCGAGCTGGCCTCAGAAATCAATACCAACATGCCGCGGTTCGCGGTCAGCAAGGTGCAGGATGCCCTCAATGACCGTGGTAAGCCCGTAAAAGGTAGCCGCATTCTGGTGCTGGGTGTGGCTTACAAGCCCGATGTGGATGACATTCGGGAAAGTCCCGCGCTGGACGTTATCCATCTGTTGCAGTCCAAAGGGGCACAGGTCGTTTACCACGATCCATATATCCCGCGGTTTGACCACGATGGCTGGCAGATGGAGTCGATTGCTGACGGCGCTCTGCTGGATGAAGCCCGCTCTGCCGATGCGGTGGTCATTGTGACGAACCATCGCTGGTACGACTACCCGGCCATTCATGAGGTGGCGAACCTCATCATTGACACACGCAACGCTCTGGGAGCCCTGGGAAAGCGGTCGCCCAAGGTGGTGAGGTTGTGATGGCGCGCTATCTGGTCACCGGTGCCGCTGGTTTCATTGCTTCGCGGGTGTGTGAATTGCTCCTGGATGAGGGGCATGAGGTGGTTGGAGCAGATAACCTCTGTGACTCTTACGATGTGCGCCTTAAACATTACCGTCTGCGCCGCCTGCTGGAGCGGCCGGGTTTTCGCTTCAGCGCGCTGGATATTTCCGAGCGGGGAGCAGTGGATGCATTGTTCAGCACGGGTGAGCCGTTCGCCGGGGTGATCAATCTCGCGGCGCGTGCCGGGGTGCGTGCCTCGGTGGAGAATCCCTGGGTGTTCGTGAGCACCAACATGACCGGAACGCTCAACCTGCTGGAGGCATGCCGACGTCAGGGGGTGAAGAAGTTTATCCTGGCTTCCACGTCGAGCATTTATGGCAACGACGCTCCCCTGCCCACGCCAGAAAGCGCCTCCAGTGACCGCCCTCTCCAGCCTTACTCGGCGAGTAAAAAGGGCGCAGAAGCCATGTGTCATGCGTACCATTATCTGTATGATATCGATGTGACCATTTTCCGTTATTTCACCGTGTACGGGCCAGCCGGGCGCCCGGATATGGTGATGTTCCGTTTCACGCAGTGGATTAAAGAGCACCGCCCGGTGCGGCTGAACGGCGATGGCACACAGACACGGGGATTTACCTATGTAGATGACATTGCCCGTGGTACCATTGCCGGCCTCAAACCGTTAGGGTATGAAATTATCAACCTCGGCGGGCATGAGGTCATTTCGATGAATGAGATGATTGCCCGGCTGGAACGTTTGCTGGGCGAAAAAGCCATTATCGAACGCCAGCCTGCCCATAAAGCCGATATGCTCGCCAACCAGGCCGATATCACCAAAGCGCGTCAATTGCTTGGCTGGGAACCCCAGGTGACCCTGGATGAGGGAATGAAGCGACTGGTGGATTGGTATCTGGCTGAGCGCAGTTGGGCCAGCCAGGTGATTACGGCATGAGTTCGCTTTCCGAACGGGTGCGCACTTTTACCGGTGACCGTCTGTTGCGGCGGGTGG
>AMZC01000532.1_pt1 | contig 68496 bp, 50 predicted proteins | sample 948551 | NCBI WGS metagenome assembly AMZC01 (sample SAMN01120625, study PRJNA171369) | bioreactor sludge metagenome | biome: sludge; isolation source: anaerobic thermophilic cellulolytic sludge from lab reactor | place: China: Hong Kong, Shek Wu Hui wastewater treatment plant | collected... | reverse complement strand
CCATGCTTGAGCTGTTCGCGAAGTTCATCCAGTACTTCTCGGACTGTTGCAATAGTTAATCCTCGTCCAAATTCTTCCAGCAGGGCAGAACCACTCCTTTCCCCCAGGAGCTGATCCACCGCCGGGAGTTTTCTTAGTTCACTCATCGATCGGTTCCTTGGGCTTCCAGCGGCTAATTTCGCGTACCCGAAGAAGAAATTCAATGATGCCAAAGCCCAGGCCAAGAATCAACGCCAGAGGAGCAGTCAAAACCCGCCCTTGCTGGAGCCACGCCAGAAGGCAACCGTAAATCCCTACCATCACGGCTTCTCGGATAATCACGCCTCCGTCGGCTGGCGGATTGGTTGGAAATCGGAGGTTGATAAAATACGCAACAGGCAACATCGTTCCACTCACCGCCGAAAGGAATAAAAAGAAAAACAACCATCGTGGCCCAAGGGTAGGTAATGTAGTGGCCACGAGGATGGCCAGCCCTCCCCACCCCAGTAAACTGAGTAATATACCGGCCCAGAGAAAGGTGCGAAAAGAAGGAAAGGCAGGAGGTTCCGTTGTGTTACTCATAGATTGGATTATATCGTAATCATCATAATAATCATGGTTCGCGGTTCTCATGGATCAACCGAACGATTTCCAACGGCTCAGGGCGTGTTCGATCTCGTTCCAGGAACAGTGCCCCGTTCGGGCAATGATTGACACACACACCGCATCCCATACACGCCGATTCGTCCACCCGGGCAACTTCTTCTACAGAAATGGCATGGAATTGGCACCGGGATCCACACAGACCACACGCCTGGCATAAATCTGCCTGAACCCTGCAAATAAATCCCGAAGAAATTAACATCGGGGTGCCTTGCTTTTGCGCCTTCATTGCACCACAACAGCAGGCACAGCAATTACAAATGGCGTAAAACCGTTCCAGGACAGCATCCTTGAAAAATGCATGATGAACATGTCCCCGTTCGTCTTCTTCCCTGAGGATTCTCTCCGCTTCCTGAGAAGTGATCCTACGGGCGCGCTTCCCGTGGTGCTCCATGACGAAACTGGCAAAAGGTTCACCGACAATCAGGCACACATCCAGTGGGAGGCAAGGATCAGGTTTTGCAACCCGGCACGGGCAATCCAGCACGACAATCGCTTCCGGGTTTTTCAACACAATATCTTTTGCCCTCTTGAAAGGAATCACCTGTTCGAGGTTCTGAATCCTGACTTCCTCCCGGATTGAGATCAACTCACGAGCAGCATTCAAAGGAACAACTTTCCCGTGATAAGTATCCTCGAAACCAGAATTTTCCTGTTCCTCCCTCTTTCCAGCCTCTGCGGCGATCATTTTCCCTATCCAGTTCAACACCGGCGTCATGCGCCTGGCCAATGGATGGTCACCCTTCCCCATTGCAATGTAAAAATAAGGCCAGCGCAAATAAACGTACCCATGCAAAAGGTCAAATAGAGAATACCCCCGGATGTTCCGGGCTTCACGAAGGAATGCCCGCGTGGATGGTTTAATCAACCGGTCAAGGTATTTCATAAGATTCATCCGCTCAATCCATGGAGCCCTTCACCTGGAACGATTCGTAAGAAATGTAATACTGAATCCTTCCAGGTGCACTTTCGCTCTCTTTCCCTCAAATTGAAGCTGAGACACCTTCACCTCTGGCTCTTTAGCCGATGACCAGACCACAGAATAAGTCCCATCCTGCAATCCCTCCACCCAAACATCCTCCCCCAGTGAAACATTCACCAGTAAAACGGCTACCGCTTCGCCCTTTCTAGCCGCCACGAACTTAATCGCAGAGCGATCGGGGGAAGTCTCAACCACCTGACTTCCCTCTGGAAATTGCCGTTTGAATTCATCAAGAAATTGCAGAGAAGGATAAGGCTTCTGCCCATCATTCAGAGAATAATCACGACCGGCCATTTGCCAGTATAACACACGGCTGGCTCGCGTCATTTTCAGTACACGCGCATATATCGCAGCCAGATTTAAGGCGTGGGTATACCCCGGGAATCGATCCGGATGCTGCCATAATTGAGCATCCCAGCCCCCCTCAGTGCACCAAACATCCAACCCATTCTTATCTGCGAATGCCCCGATTCCAAGCAATACATCGTCTGAGGCCTGTGCATCCCAGCTATGAAAGGCGAGTGGTCCCAGATACCCCCGAATATCAACAGCATCCCAAATCTGGCTGGCATAAGAAATGTTCTCTCCCATATTGGAAGTATCTCCAAGCAGCCATCTGGTCTCCAGCCCCAGCTCTTTAAACCGCTCGCCCCCCTCGCGGATCATTTCAATGGCATCCTCAGGAGAAAGCAATACATTGATACCTAAATTGGCTTCATTAAAGGAGAGGTAACTGACTTTCACATGATATTCATCTCTCGCCCGCATAAGCCACGCCGCCAGCGATTCGATCACCTCCGGGTAACGCTCCCGGGGAATGATCCGTTGCGACTCGTTTTCCGGATTCTCTACCATCCAGTCAGGTACTCTCCAGACGCTGGCGATTATTTCCACACCCTGAGGATAAACCTCCTGCATAAACTGGAAGGTAGCGTGAACATGACTGCCCTCGTTGTCGAGAAATCCATCATCGTAAAAGTCATTGGGATCCTCATTATCGTTAACAGGTTCCCATTCGTCCAGGTCGATTGCCACACGCGCCGCTCGAGGTTGCAGCGTATTCCAGTTCAGGCGACTGACCGGGTCGAATCCTCCAGTTACTCCTCCAAAGCGATGAATAAAATTGCCACCCCCTACCTCCCGGATCGTTTGAAGGGGAGAATCGACTTTAACGCTCAATATCGGAAGCGATGTTGTAGGCTCAGGAGTAGGGCTCTCGATCGGTCGTGCTGTAGCACCCACCACTGGCATTTCAGTCAATACAGAAGGAGTCTCTTCCTTCGTGGAAAAATGGGAGGTACACCCTCCCGCTAAAGCTGAACCAAGAAGAATGGTGATATTGAGAAATACAGCCAGAGGAAGGTGTCTCATAGAATCCCGGATGGTTAAAAAAATTGTTTCTCAAATTATACTGATTTCGTCTCCCCGGCGAAATAAAATTTGCCCTTTTAGATTGATTATGGTATGATCGCCCTCAACAATTGAAACGCGGTAGAAATATCCCGTTTACTCATCCAGAGAGGTGGAGGGACCGGCCCTTTGAAACCTCGGCAACCGGCCTGAGAGCCAGGTGCCAATTCCGGCAGATTTCCTGTGAACTTCACAGGCGTCTGGAAGATGAGGCTTTTGAAACCCATCAGCCTCCGTTCCAGCGGGGCTTTTCGTTTAACGTGGAGATTACCTATGGCTCGGAAACTCACCAATCATCGTTACCTTGATTTACTCAAACAAAGAACCGTTGTGTTCGATGGTGCCATGGGCACCAACCTGCAACAACAAAATTTAACCGTTGCAGACTTTGGCGGTGAACAAACCAACGGTTGTAATGATTTTCTCGTCATCTCCTGCCCCCGGGCGGTTGAATCGGTGCATCGTTCTTTCCTCGAGGTAGGTGTTGACGTCATTGAAACAGACACTTTTCGCTCCAACCGGATTACTCTGTCGGAGTATGGCCTCCAGGCCCGTGTTACTGAGATTAATCGTACCGCTGCAGCCCTGGCTCGTCGACTGGCTGATGAATACAGCCGCCAGGGCCATGGCCGCCTGGTAGCCGGGTCGATGGGCCCTTCCGGGAAACTCCCCTCCATGGACGATCCCGAACTTTCCAATGTCTCCTTCGATGAGCTGGCCGATGTCTTCCGTGAGCAGGCTCGCGGGTTGATCGAGGGCGGAGTTGATCTCCTGTTGATCGAGACATCTCAGGATATCCTGGAAGTCAAAGCCGCCATTCTTGGCATTCAACAAGCCTTCTCAGAAACTGGCATTTTTCTACCCATCCAGGCTCAGGTCACCCTCGATACCACCGGTCGAATGCTCCTTGGCACCGATATCACCGCTGTTCTGGCCATTTTAGAGGGTATGCCGATCGACGTCATCGGGTTGAACTGTTCGACCGGGCCCGACCACATGCGTGAATCAATTCGTTATCTGGGAGAAAATTCACCAATTCCGGTTTCTTGCATCCCGAATGCCGGCCTGCCGCTTAATGTAGATGGCAAAGCTGTTTACCCTCTCAAGCCCCTTCCTTTTGCCAGTGCCCTTGCAGAATTCGTCAACAGCTTTCATGTCAGCGTTGTGGGGGGATGCTGTGGAACAACCCCTGAGCACCTTCGTCTGCTGGTCGATTTGGTAGGGAATAAGCACCCTCATCCCCGCCCGACTTATTCTTTTCCAAGGCTCGCATCCGCCACGCAGGCTGTCCCAATGCGCCAGGAACCGCCCCCATTTTTAATTGGGGAAAGACTCAACACTCAGGGAAGCCAGAAATTTAAAAAGATGATGCTTGCGGAAGACTTTGAGGGCGCGCTCGAACTGGCTCGCCAGCAAATGGATAGCGGCGCTCACGGGCTCGACCTCTGTACCGCCCTCACCGAACGATCCGATGAAGCAGATCTGATGCGTCGGCTGGTAAAAAAATTGGCTCCTGCTATCCGGCTCCCCCTGGTTATTGATACCACCGAGCCCGAGGTCATGGAGGTTGCTCTTCAGAACGCCCCTGGCCGGTGTCTCTTGAATTCCATAAACCTGGAAGCTGGTCGCGCTAAGGCTGATCGGGTGCTCTCTCTTGCCAAAAAATACAATGCGGCGGTCATTGCTCTCACCATTGATGAGCAAGGAATGGCCAAAACCTCACAACGCAAACTGGAAATCGCTCGCCGCATTTACCAGCTAGCTGTGGATGAACACTCAATGCGTCCCGAAGACCTGGTTTTTGACGCCCTGACCTTCACTCTGGCCACCGGAGATCCGGAATTTTCACGCTCTGCGATCGAAACCATCGAAGGGATTCGGCTGATCAAAAAAGAGCTTCCCGGCGTTCTCACTTCACTGGGTGTATCCAACGTCTCTTTCGGGTTAACCTCAGCTGCCCGTGCCGTTATCAACAGCGTCATGCTTTACCATTGCGTTCAGGCTGGCCTCGACATGGCTATCGTCAACCCGGCACAAATTACCCCCTATCCGGAAATTTCTACCGAAGAAAAAGAACTCGCTGAAGACCTGCTTTTCAACCGCCGTGAAGATGCCCTTCAAAGGCTTATCGAATTCTTCAATCGCAGTAGTCAGAAACAATCCGCCCGGCCCGATGAAAAGAAAAACCAGCTCGCGTCTATGACTCCCGAAGAACGGATTGCCTGGCGCATCCTCCATCGGCAAAAAGAAGGCATCGAAGCCGATATCGACACCCTCATTCATTCAGCCAGGGAGAAGACCAGCCACGAAGCCGCAGTTGAGGTTTTAAATCGAGTGCTCCTCCCCGCCATGAAGGAAGTTGGTGACCGTTTCGGCGCCGGGGAGTTGATCCTCCCGTTCGTATTACAGTCTGCTGAAGTTATGAAGAAAGCTGTTAACCACCTGGAAACCTACCTTGACAGAAAAGAAGGGGTTTCCAAGGGCACCCTGGTGCTGGCCACTGTATACGGCGATGTCCATGACATCGGGAAAAACCTGGTGAAGACGATTCTCTCGAACAACGGTTACCAGGTCATTGATCTTGGGAAACAGGTACCTGCCGAGACCATTATTTCTAAAGCCATTGAAGTCCAGGCAGACGCAATTGGGTTGAGCGCTTTGTTAGTCAGCACCAGCAAACAAATGCCTCTCATCGTCAATGAACTCTACCGGCGAAAGCTCTCCTTCCCCGTATTAATCGGGGGAGCAGCCATCAACCGCCACTTTGGACGGCGCATTCTTCTCACCGAGGCCGGGGAATTTTATTCGCCGGGAGTCTTTTACTGTAAAGATGCCTTCGAGGGGCTCGAAACCATGGATCGTCTTATCGATCCGGATCAGCGCCAGCCTTTCCTTGAGCAAATTCGCCGTGAGGCCGAAAAGGAACTTGAACGAGTCTCTCATCGCGAAAACGAACCTTCAGGTCCTGAAGTACGTTCAAGCATACCTCCGGCCACTTTCATCCCACGGCCTCCCGCGTGGGGGGCATTTGTAGTGAAAGAAATGCCCCTGGAATCGGTCTTCGAGCATCTTTCCTTAAACGAACTGTTTCGTCTTTCGTGGGGCGCTAAAAACACCCATGGAGACGCCTGGGATCAACTTGAGAAAGAATTTCTTTCCCGCTTTGAAAGAATGAAAAAAGAAGCAATGCGTGAGGGGTGGCTTCAACCCCGCGGTGTTTATGGTTACTGGCCCGCTCAGGCCGAGGGTAATGCCCTGATTCTTTTTGATCCTGAAGCTCTTTCCACGGGTCTCCGCCGGGAGATTGCACGCTTTCAATTCCCACGCCAACCCGCCGGTGACCTGCTTTGCCTGGCCGATTATTTTCTTCCCACCAGTTCAGATACCATGGATGTTGTCGCCCTGCAAGTTGTCACCGTCGGTGCCGAAGCAACTGTGAGGTTCAATCAATTGCAGGAAGCCGGTAATTATTCTGAAGCCTACTTCGTACACGGACTGGCCGTGCAAACGGCCGAAGCCGCTGCCGATTACCTTCATAACCACATTCGGCGCGAACTGGGGCTTCAACCCGACCAGGGCAAACGCTATTCCTGGGGGTATCCTGCCATTCCTGAATTGAGCGACCATCAGATTGTATTTCGCCTTCTTCCAGCCGAAGAACAGCTCGGGATGAGCCTTACTCCGGCCTACCAGTTGGTACCCGAGCAATCTACAGCCGCTATTATCCTCCACCATCCCCAGGCAAAGTATTTTTCAGTTGGTGAAGCAAGAATCGATCAATTAATGAAACAGGATTGAGTAATGAACGAGTTCCTAGACTTTCTGGCCAATCAAAAACCCGTCCTTTCAGATGGCGCAATGGGCACTGTCCTGCATGCGCGCGGCGCCTCTCTCGACAGCTGTTTTGACGCCCTCAATCTGACCCATGCTGCACTGGTGACGGAAATTCACCAGGAATACATTGAGGCTGGCTCCAACATGATCCAGACCAACACCTTCAGTGCCAATCGTTATAAACTGGCCAGGTTTGGCCTGGAATCGAAGCTGGCTGAAATTAATCAGGCAGGGGTTGAGCTGGCCCGCCGGGCAATTCAGGCCACAGGCCGGCATGTATGGATCGCCGGAGATATTGGCCCTCTTGGAGTACGCCTGGCTCCTTTTGGCCGCGTTCAGCCTGAACAGGCTCGACGGGCATTTAAAGAACAGGCCGCAGCGTTGATGGAGGCAGGGGTCGACTTAATCATCATTGAGACCATGTCCGATTTGTTCGAAATAAAAGAAGCGCTCCAGGCTGTCCGCGAGCTCAACCCCTCACTCCCGGTGATTACCTCTGTCACCTTTACCCGCGACGACCGCACCATTCTCGGGGATAGTCCCGCCAGGGTCGCACGGTTTTTACACGATGCCGGAACAGACGTGATCGGGGTCAATTGCTCTGGAGGCCCCAACCAGATTTTACGCATTCTAAAACTGATGCGCGCAGAGATCCAGGGAGCCTATTTTTCAGTCATGCCCAATGCTGGCTGGCCCGAGCAGGTCGGGGGACGAATTATGTACCCCGCCCCTCCCGATTACTTCGGAGAATACGCCCTCTCTTTTTGTACCGTTGGCGCAAGTGTGATCGGAGGGTGTTGTGGCACAACCCCCCAGCACATTCAGGCCATGGCTCGTGCCCTTCAGAATCGCCCTCAGGGTTGTACTCAGACATCCGATATCATCACCCTATCCTCAGCCGAAGAAGCTCCGCTCGAGGAAAGGCCCACCCGCCTTGCCCAGAGGCTTGCTGAAGGTAAATTTGTCACGGCTGTTGAAATGGATCCTCCACGTGGCCTTTCGACCCACAAACTTCTGGCTGGTGCTTCCATGCTCGCCGAAGCTGGCGCCGATGTCATCAATGTGGCCGACTCCCCCATGGCACGTATGCGTATGAGCCCGTGGGCAGTATGCAATTTAATCCAGAATCAGGTGGGCATCGAGACCGTGCTCCATTTTCCCACTCGCGGCCGGAATCTTCTTCGTGTGCAGGGCGATTTACTGGCTGCCCACGCCCTTGGGGTACGAAATGTTTTCGTGGTCATGGGTGATCCCACCGCCATTGGCGATTATCCCGATGCCATGGACAATTACGACCTCGTTCCTTCTGGATTAATCAAGCTTATTAAACAGGGATTCAACACAGGGGTTGATCATTCTGGTGCAACCATTGGCCAACCTACTGGTTTTTTTGTGGGTTGCGCTCTCAACCTGCTCCCCCAGGATCCAGAAAATGAAATTAAAAACCTCAAAAGGAAAATTAAAGCTGGCGCCGACTTTATTCTCACTCAGCCAGTTTATGATACAGCCGCAGCCCGCTCCTTTCTTAAAATAGTCCATGCTGAATTTGGTGGTCAGCTTGAAGTTCCCATTTTGATGGGAGTACTTCCCCTATACAATAGCCGTCATGCAAACTTCTTGCACCAGGAAGTACCCGGCATCCTGATTCCCGAATCCATCCTTCAGCGAATGACTGCTGCGGGTGAACAGGGGCCGCAGGAAGGTGTCCGAATAGCCATTGAGGTAGTCGAAGAGTTACGCTCAGAAATCCGGGGAATCTATATCATGCCAGCCTTCAACCGGTTTGATTACGCCGCAGATCTAATCGAACACTTTAAAGAGTGAGGTTGTAAAACCTTCTGGTTTCCTTAAGCTCCCTCCCAGATTCATGCTATACTTGCGGGAGGGACTTCCTTTTTTACCCTGATGCGTAACGTTCATTTTCCCATGACAGCTTTTGAGAATCGAGAATCCAGAAGATTCCCCCATCGATTTCTTTCCTGGGTGGTCGTCGGGTTAATGGCTCTCGGATTTACAGGGTGCCAGACCACTCCCCCTCAACCGGCGGTTTGGTCGCCTCGCGACCCCAATCTACAGGCCGAAGCCGTAACAACCGAGCTCCCGACCCCTCAGGCTAATCAGGAACCTTTACCCTCCCCCACCCCGATGCCGTTGGTCGAATTACCCGAGTTACCTCCCAACATTAACCCCCTTACAGGCCTTCCAGTTGAAGACCTGTCACGCCTGGAGCGCCGCCCCGTGATGGTAAAGATTTCCAATTATCCTCGGGCGGGTCGTCCGCATGCTGGCCTCTCGTTTGCCGATCTGGTATTTGAATACTATATCGGCTATGGTTTTAACCGCTTCATGGCAGTTTTTCTCGGGCAGGATGCAGAAATGGCTGGGCCTGTACGTTCCGGACGCCTCGTAGACGCCCAGCTTGCCGAGATGTATCAGGGGATTCTGTTTTATGGTAACGCCGATGACTCGACGGACGAGGAAATATTAGCTGAACTGGGCCCACGCGCCCTTGCAGAAAAAGATGTCCCTTCTCCACCTAAATATCGCATCCAGGCCGAGATTCCAGAAACCACCCTCTTTGTGAATACCCGTGAATTATCGGATTATTACACCAGTTTAGGAAAAGGCAGCAATGATCGTCGCGACTTGCGTGGTATGATCTTTTCAGACGAGATTCATCCTGTCAATGAACCGGCTGAATTTCTTGCTGTACAGTTCAGTCGTCAGGCACGTGGAGAATGGCGATATGACCGAGAAACCGGCCTGTATCGTCGCTGGATTGAAACCGGCGCAAACAGTGATTCACCCACCATTCCCATGGAACCTCTGGTAGATCGGATTAACAACCGGCCAATTGCCATGGCGAATGTGATCCTTGTCTTTGCCACTTATACCGAACTGGCCCCTACCAAACACAATATTGCTCTCTTTGATCAAAACGCCGGAAAACGCGCCGTATTTTTCAGAGATGGGGTACGTATCGAAGGTACCTGGAGAACGGTCAGCAACGGTCGTCCGATCCAATTTTTCAATTCCTGGGGGTTACCCATGCATCTTAAACCCGGCCCGTCCTGGATTGTCCTGGTAGGCGAAACCTCTACGCTAACCAGCCCTGCTCCCGGACAGTGGGAGCTTCGATTCGATATTCCTTAGCAGCCATGCGTATCCTGGTGATTTCTGACATTCATGGGAATTATCCCGCCCTTCAGGCTGTGCTCCAAGATGCCGGTCAGGTAGATCAAACCTGGTGTTTGGGCGATGTGGTCGGGTATGGCCCCTATCCCAATGAGTGCATTCAAACCCTCAAAGGCATCCCCGACCTCACCTGCCTGATGGGTAATCATGATGCCGCAGTCATTGGAGCCATTCCATTGCATACCTTCAATCAGGAAGCCAGACTTTCCGTTCAATGGACGCGTGCCACGTTATCATCGGCCAACAAATCCTGGCTGGAATCTCTCCCTGACTCCCAGATCAAAGGCGATTTCACGCTAGCTCACGGAAGCCCGCGCAACCCAATTTGGGAATATTTACTCGACCCATCCGCCGCTGCACACAATTTCAGTTTCTTCGATACTCATTATTGTCTCGTCGGACACACTCACTTACCCATCATCTTTCTCACTCCCCCGGGCAAGCCCACCAGCTGGACAATTCCACAGGCTGATCAAATCTTTAAACTGAAGCCACGCGCCATCCTCAATCCCGGTTCCGTAGGGCAACCCCGCGATCATGATCCCCGCGCCGCGTATGCCATTCTGGATACAGAAGCATGCACCTGGCACCTCAAGCGGGTGTTCTACGATGTAGCGCTTGTTCAACAGGGTATTTTAGATGCCAGCCTGCCAGAACGTCATGCTCTCCGCCTTCGAGATGGGTGGTAGAAAAAAGCCTGGCCAGACAAGGAGATGGAACTGTGTGTACGGTTTCTCCGTCTATTGCATGAAAACACGATTCGAGGAGGAAAAGAGATGAATAAGCGCCTGGTTTCCCTTTTGATCCTTTTAACCTTCATTTTCACCGCCTGTGCACCGTCCAGGTCAATTCCAATGAGCGCCAGCCAGAACGATGCTCAAAAAGCCGAAGCCCCCGCATTCAGTGGGGTAACATCACCTCAAGAAGCCGCTCAACCCTCCAGGGGTACTGCCGGCCTTGCCGATATGACGGCCTCCAACGGTGTCGAACGCCTGGTCATTAAAAATGCCAACCTCAGCATCGCCGTAAACGACCCCGCCGCCACCCTGGATGCTATTGCCACACTTGCCTCAGAAAAGAAGGGGTATGTAGTTTCTTCCAACCTCTATCGCACAACCACTACCAACGGCGTAGAAGTCCCAGCCGCCAATATTACCATCCGGGTTCCTGTTGAGAGCCTGAACGATACTCTCGAACGTATTAAAGCCATGGTTCCCGATAGAAACACGGATATCCTCTCAGAAAACATATCCGGTCAGGACGTCACCAAAGAATATACCGACCTGAATTCACGCCTTAAGAACCTTGAGAATACTGAAAAACAACTTCAACGGATCATGGAAGATGCCACAAAGACCGAAGATGTTCTGGCAGTATATAACCAGCTGGTGAGTGTGCGTGAACAGATCGAAGTCATCAAAGGACAGATGAAATTTTACGAGGAGTCTGCCGCACTTTCGATGATTGCCGTGAATATCCAGTCTAAAGCTGCCATTGAACCACTCTCTATCGGGGGATGGAAACCGGTAGGTGTCGCTCGGAACGCACTGCAAGCCACCCTGGACGCCCTGAAATTCCTGGCCAATGTGGCCATCTGGCTGGTTCTTTTCGTTTTACCGGTGGGTTTGGTTATATTCCTCCCCTTGCGCTTCCTTTGGAAGCTCCTCCGGCGGGGCAAGAAGAGCGCAAAAGCAACAACCCCCGTTCCCCCTGTAAACCCGCCTCAAGGCTGATCTGTTCCGTCTCATGATTGATCAAAAAGCAGAGGGTGCCCTCTGCTTTTTGCAGTTAACCCTCTTTTTAGGGAGAAAAACGCATCGAGGTTAAATTGAACGCTACTTTCTTCCCCTGCCGATCTTCAAGGAAAACCATTCCATTTTCAACACTCACAACCCGGAGCTGTTCAATTCCATCCGGCGCAGCAATGAATTGATAATCTGTTAAAGAAAATTGATCGTTTTTCAAGACAATCACCACCCCTTTAGAAGGATCCTGCGGCATTGAACCCGCCAGTACAGTCCACCCTGATCCATCAAAACTCCCCGCCCAGTAATTGATAATCTCCGCCTCTTCGGGGCGCACCAGACCATCTGAACCAGGGAAGATACCCGACATGGGTGTTTCTGCAATTCCTTTCATCCCCGCTCCTGGAAGCTCCGGGGGGCGATTTTTTGGAGCCGGTGCAACCTCCCCGGCTTTCTGATTCTCCTCCAAACGTTGCTGTAATTCCAACTTCTCAGCAAGAGACGCCCGGCTCTGTACATCCAGGTTAGGGTCTAATAACCGTTCTTTGCTAACCAGTCGCGCCGGTGGTGTCACGGTTTGCCCTGGTAAGGCTTCCTTCGACGAGGCTTGAACGGCATTAACCAGGGCCATACTCACCACCCTGAAAGCCAACCATCCACCAATGACCACAACACCTGTTATTGCTGCAATCCAGCCCCATTTACGGTACATACTGTCTCCTGTTCCAGGCAATGTCAGTTGACCAGCGGATCTGATGCGCGGTACGCGAATCGCTATTGACCAACGATGAGAGCTGGTTCCACCCTTCCAGTGGGGTATTGTCAAGTACCGGGCAGTCGGAATCGTAACGGTCTACACAAGCCCAGTATTGGGTCATGACCCCTCGAAACTCCAGGGGTATTCCGTGTATTTGATAAGAGTATACGCTCATCAGATACCACTGTTCCGCATTCACACCGCTGTTGGCGTAAATTTCGGGCAGCGGGTAAACCGGGGGTGACCCCCAGATGACATACCATACCTGCTCCTTCGTCCACTTGTAACTTTCATTTCCACACTGCGAACCGGGGCTTTTGAAATAAGGGCAGCCGGGGATAGCCCCAAAATTGATCAAATCATACTGGTTGACCGAATCATATCCTACCAGCCAATCTCTGGTCGCTTCATAGGTATTCCAGCTTAACTCAATATCATTGGCTCCCACGGCACTCACCTGGCGGGTATATCCTTTCATCTTGAACCAATCATTTACAGCGTTAACCATTTGAGCCCAGGCGCGTCCGTGAGCATAATTGACCTGATATATGTCACTCCCGTCATAGGTATAATTATTCGTGCCAATCCCTATCACCACGGTAGAAAAGATATCATCTCCACTACAAAGGTAATAGCCTTCACCAAACGCCTCCACCGCTGCGGCAATCTGGCTGGTTGAAACATAAACAATCGGGCTTCCAAACAAACGGGCCGCATATTCCCCGGAATCGAGTCGCCTTGGTCCACCAAAATCTAAAATCACAATATTATCCTGTATCCCCGGTAAGGAAAGGTCTCTCTTCCCCAGGTCACAGCCGCGGTTATAGAGTTCCTGGGGAGACGCGGTCGACATATAATAACTGTAAGTGTAAACTTCCGGCCCATTCTGAATCTTCCAGTTGGAAATGATGGGCAAATAAATCTTATTAGGTCCAGGCTGTTGCCCGTGAATTCCCCGGTAATCTCCCGTTAATGGAGCACCCAGGCTCATCAGAGCCAGTGCAAATCCGACCACAATTCTACGCACAAGCAATTTCATCGGCATTAAATCACCTCAGGGCGCCCATCCTTGCTCTCAGGGCTCTGCTATAATGGCTCCAGGAACAGGATGGACAGCAAAGTACAGGAAGAACAAAAACAGCTAATAGCCCTCCTTCGAGACCTGGAAACCCATCGCGCTTCTTCAGGTGCGCCCGGTTTTCCATCGCATCTCTTCGAAAACATTCAAAGCCTTTCCCCTCAGGGATTACTCCTTGCCATTTCATCCAGATTTCCATTGGAAGTCCGTCTGGCTGCAGCCCGGTTAATAATTGCTATTTTACTTGATACCACCTTCCTGGAACGTTATAGTTTACTCCAGGTACTTGACAGGTTTCCGGTACAGGAATACCTTCCTCCACTATTGCAAGCGTTGCAAGAGAAGAGCCAGCCCCAAGAAATTCAAAGGCTTGGGATTGCATCCCTCCGCATATCTCAGCATGGGGATTGCAATACACCCGCTTGTTCTCTGCTCCGTGCGCTCTCTGCCCGTACCCTTCTTCGAAACCTGCAGGCTTTTCACAAAGATTCACATCCCATAAAAAAGAATAACACCTTGCAAAAAAAGCTCTCTTGATATAAAATCTGTCTCGTCAGGCGGGTGTAGGTCAGCGGTAGACCGTTTGCTTCCCAAGCAAAATGTCGTGGGTTCGAGTCCCATCACCCGCTCTTCAGAAAGAAACCAGGTCTGGTTTCTTTCTTTTCTATCTGCCTTCTACCTCTATATCCAATCAAAATGAGCCTACCATTAAAAAGGTTAAAACAAACACGCTGTTTCCTACTTGATATGGACGGCACCGTTTACCTGGGAGATAAATTACTCCCCGGCGCCAGAGAGCTCCTTCAGTGGTTGACAGAACATCAAATCCCATACCTCTTTCTTACCAATAATTCTTCCAAAAATAAAAAAGAATACGCGCAGAAACTCACTCGCCTTGGTCTACCCACAGAAGAAAGCCAGATTTTTACCAGCGGTGATGCCACCATCATCTTTTTAAAAAAACACACACCTTTTCAACGAATTTATCTGGTGGGCACACCGGCGCTGGAAGAAGATTTCTCCTCCCACGGGTTTATCCTTACCGATCAGGACCCTGAATGTGTGGTGCTCGGCTTCGACACCACTATCACCTACTCAAAAATGGCCCGCCTGTGCCAATGGCTGGTGACAGGTATTCCATATATCGCCACTCATCCCGATATCAATTGCCCTACCGAAACCGGCTTCATTCCAGATATCGGATCGATGATCGAAATGTTCGCCGCCTCAACAGGGAGACGGCCTGACCACATTATCGGTAAACCCAATCGTCCCATGGTCGACGCCATCGCCGAAAAAGTATCGATCCCCGTCAACCAGATGGCCATGATCGGAGATCGATTGTACACCGATATTGCCATGGGAGCTTCTGGCTTACTCACCATCCTCGTTCTCAGTGGTGAAACAACCCCAGCTCACCTCTCCAACTCTTCCATTCAACCCGATCTTGTCGCTCCCAATCTTGCTGGAGTAGTAGACTGGTTAAAACAGCCCCTCCCATAAAATAACTCCACTCGTCCGCTGATATGCACCTAACAAAAATGCAAGGTTTTTGACAACCCTTTGAAATGTCACCCTTTTAATAAATCATTACAATAAACACATGGAATACCCCGATTTTCCACGGGCTGGTTAACCTGTTCATTTTCCTTTGGAGAAATTCAGCCACAGATGTCTGCAACAAAAAAGATCCTCCACGTTGAAGATAATTTCGATAATCGCCTTTTGGTCCGCCGATTACTGATGGCCTCCGGTTTTGAAGTGATCGAAGCCGAAAATGCAACCCGGGCCATGGAATTGCTCCGTTCTATCCAACCGGATCTGATCTTAATGGACATCAACATGCCCGATATAGACGGTTACACCCTGACCCAGGAACTGAAGAGCCTGCCCACCTTGAAAGGTGTCCCGATTATTGCCATAACTGCTAACGTTATGAAAGGCGACCGCGAGCGCACCTTACAGGCTGGGTGTGATGGTTATATCGAAAAGCCCATCGACGTTGACCGCTTTGTCGATCAGATCATTGGCTACTTACAATAACTGGTAACAATCCTGCAACCCTGGCAGGCTGAGCCTCTCTTGCGAAGGTGAATCCATGTCTTCTGAGAAAACCGTTCTCGTAGTTGAAGATAACGTCTCCAATTTTGTCCTCATCGCCCGTATGTTGGGTTACCTTGGCATTCACTGTGAGTGGAAAACCTCCGGGTATGAAGTTGTCGAATACGCCGATTCTCTCCCTCGCCTTGACCTGATCCTCATGGATATCCGCCTTCCTTACGAAGATGGCTACGGTGCACTGCGGAAAATCCGCCAGGCAGAACGGTTTAAAAACATCCCCGTCATCGCCGTAACCGCTGAAGCCAGCAAAGAACAAATGGAAAAGGCGCGGAAAGCCGGTTTCGATGGTTTCCTTGGGAAACCCCTCGACCCAGATAAATTTCCCGATCAAATCCAGCGAATTCTCAATGGCGAATCGGTCTGGGAAATGACGTATTAAGGAGCTGCGCATGAGTGTCCAGAACACACAAGACCGCAAAAGCAAGCCGTCGCGTTTCCGACCCTTCTACCGGCTCATTCGCTTCCTGCGAGAAGATAGCCTTCAGAAATCTGTTCTTGTTGCGATTATTATCGTTGCGCTCATCCCCGTAGGGCTTGTGGGTGCGGTTTCCTATTACCGGACACGTGCACAGATCGAATCTCTCGTCGCCAATCAGCTTTCCCAAATTTCTAATAACAGTTCCCGGCAAATTGAATCATTTACTCAGACCCGCCAGGACACTCTTCAACGTTTAATCAAAGACCCCGCTTTCACAACCACTTTTGAAACCTCCCTTAATCCATTCGTCAGTCGTTCCGAAGCCACCACCGCGGTATTTGCTTTACGGAATTTACTTTTCACCACTGCTCAGGGCACCTCGGTTAGCGAGCCCATTTTCTCCCAGCTTTTTATTCTGGATGAAAGCGGCACCGTGGTTGCCTCTTCGGACAGCCAGTTTATCTATGACAATTTCGGAACCGCTAAAGTAACTCATCCCGCCATTAAACCTCTCATCGGTCAAACCCGCAGTACGGTCGCCTTTAATCCTTTCCGATCCACCCGCGATGGTCTCGTATTGATTTCCACCCAGGTAGTAGTTACTCCAAACCTGAACCATACCTACACCCTCATTGGGGTCTCTCCCACCCTGGTTTTTTACCGTGTTCTTGAACAAGCCGTCGCGTTCCTACCTGGAGCACGTGCTTTCTACCGCAATCCCGCGGGTGAAGTCTTCACCACCGCTGAAAACAACACCCTTGTGGCATTGCCCGCCCTGCCTTCATTTGAAGAGGCTGTTGCCCCCTACGTGGACGGCACTGCAACAAAACAACCCTTTACATTTAGTTCTTACGACGCTCAGGAGGTGCTTGCTTACGTCCAGAACATTCCTGCGCTGTCTCTTTCTTTGGTGCTCCAGGTACCTACCAGCGAGCTCTTCGGACAGGTTCCTCTGCTGGATCGTTCCATCTTGACCATCCTCCTGGTCATGTTAATCGCTCTGGCCACCATCACTTACGTGGGAACCAACCGCGTCATTGAACCCTTGTTACAACTCAGCCACATTGCAGAAAAGTATGCCGAGGGAAACTTTCAGGATCGTATCCAGATCAAACGCAAAGATGAAATCGGCCAGCTGGCAACCTCAATGAATAAAATGGCTGAAGAGCTTGCGGTTCTGTATTCAAACCTTGAAGGTCAGGTGGAACAGCGCACCAGCCAGCTCCGTGTTGCCTCAGAAGTAGCTCAAATAGTCACTTCCTCGTCTCGTTTGGAAGATATTTTATTAAAGACAGTTAATTTGGTAACCGAACGTTTCAACCTCTACAGTACCGCTATCTTTCTTACTGACGAGGTCCATCGCTCCCTGGTATTACGCGAAATGTATGGGACAACAGGGAGAGACTTTAAACGGGAGCATACCCGTTTCTCACTGGACAGCAACACCCCTGCAGGGTGGGCTGCCACCCATAACCGTCCCCGTTACCTGCCCGATGTCAGGTCAGATCCGACCTACCCCACAGATAAAGAATTGCCTTATTGTCGTTCCATGATCGCCATTCCCATCACCGTGGGCACCGAAGTCCTTGGTGTTATGGAAGTGTACAGTGCACAGGTCGATGGCCTGGATGTTGATCTCCAGTTCGTGATTCAGACCATCGCTAACCAGGTAGCAGGGGCAATCCAGAATACACGCCTGCTCGAATCCACCCAGGTGAACCTTGAAGAGACAGCCCAGTTATACAGGCTGACCCGACTGGTAACCTCTGCTGAAACAGAACAGGATGCCACAAACCAGGTCATCAACGGGATTGCCCAGCTTCAGCATGTTACCGCATTGTTGTCAGTTACCGAAAGTGACTATACCATCCAGGCCCTGTATGATCCCCGCACTCGAAAACTGGAACTGGATCTCTCTTCGATTAAAATACCCGTCAGCAAATCCTACGAGATCGTTGCCCGTGGCGAGCCTGTTTATATCGAAGACTTCACCCGCCCATCTGAGTTCCACAACATCTTATCCTTCTTCCTCAGGCGGGGGTGCCGTTCAGCAGTTATTCTACCCTGTATGCGTACAGGGAAACCCGTGCAACTGCTGGTTGTAGGTTTCTATGAGGGAGAAAAAGTCACTCAGGCTTCCATTCAACCTTACACCAATCTGGCAGAAGTTATCAGCGCTACTCTCGACAAATTTAACGTGCTCCAAACACTGCAGCACCGCCTTGCCGAATTACAGGTGCTGGCCAACTTCAGTCGGGCCACATCTGCCGAGACTAATCTCCAGCAGCTTTACCGCACACTCCACCAACTGGTGACCGAAACACTGGGAGAAGACCTCGGCTTCATCCTGGCCCTGGTAAATCCTGATCAACAGATCATCGAATTCCCTTACGCTTACGAAAATCTGCAAAAGCTCGATCTTGAGCCTATCCCTGTGGGCTCGGGTTTAACCTCACTCGTAATTGAGAACCGAAAACCCCTTTTACTGACCAATGAAACCGAACGGCGAGCCCTGGAACTGGGCGCACATATTGTCGGACGCCCGGCTAAATCGTGGCTGGGTGTTCCGCTCATCGCCGGAGGTCTATTGATCGGTGCGCTGGTCATTCAGGACCAGGATCAAGAACAACGCTTTGATGAAAATGACCTTAACCTGTTGATGACCCTCGCCCCGCAAATCGCAACCGCCATCCGCAACGCACAACTTGTTGAAGAATTGCACGCCGCACTGGCCACTTTCGAACAGGAAAGAATCTGGCTCAACTCCTGGTTTGAAAACTCTCCCGATGCAATCATCGTCAAAGATGAACACGGAGCCTATCAACGAGTCAGCGCTTCTTTTGCTCGCATGTTTGGCCTAAAACCCGAAGATCTTACCGGAAAGACCGATTTCGACCTCTTCACCCAGGAAGAAGCTTCCAGCGCTTATGAGATAGAGCAGACTGTCTTCGCATCGAATCAACCGCGGCTGGGGGACGTGGAACAGGTGATGCACGATGGCACTCCGCGATGGGATCTGGTCTCACGTATTCCTGTTCTGAACTTTGCTGGAGAAGCAACCGGGCTTCTGGTCATTCGGCGCAACATCACCGAAATGGTTCGTGCAGAAACCGTCGCCAGAGAGCGAGCCGAGCAGATCCGCACCACAGCAGAAATCGCACGCGATGCTGCCGGTATTCTGGACCTCGACGAATTACTCGGTAAAGCCGTTAACCTCATTCGTGAACGTTTCGGCTTTTACCACGCCTCGGTATTTTTACTCGACTCGCTGAGCGAATATGCTGTACTCCGCGAGTCAACCGGTGAAGCTGGCCGCCAGATGAAGATAAACCAGCATCGCCTGGCAGTCGGCTCTCGCTCCATCGTTGGGCAGGCCACAGCGCTTGGTCAGGCTGTGATCGCTCACGATGTCACCACCGACCCCAACCATCACCCCAACCCCTTACTTCCAAACACTCGTGCCGAACTGGCGCTGCCACTCATCTTTGCAGGGAAGGTGATTGGAGCACTCGACGTGCAAAGCGAACAGCCTAACGCCTTTGCTCCCGAGGATATTGAAATTCTGGGCATTCTTGCAGATCAGTTAGCTGCCACAATTCATAATGCCGAATTATTCGCTGCTGCCCAGAGCATGCTTGGAAAACACAGACTTTTACACCAGATTAACCTGGCTGCTTCTACCGCCAGCGACCTGAGAGAATCTCTGGAAAAGAGTGTAGCCGGACTTCAAATTGCAAAAGTAGCAGACCGAACGGGCATCTGGCTGCTCAACCGCCACAATGAACTCGAACTGGCCGCATTCACTGGCTACCTTACTTCCATGCCTGCCCTGCGTATCCCTCTTGGTGAAGGCCCGGTTGGTATGGCAGCCGCCGAACGCCGTCCTGTCAGGATCAATAATGCCGTGCTTGCCACTGATGTTAACCCGGAAGAAGCCGCTCGCAGTCTCCTTGCTCTACCCGTACTGTTTGGCGAAGAATTGATTGGCGTCCTCAGCCTCGAATCCAAGCAACCATCCGCGTTCGATGAGAACGACCAGGACATCATGGTGGCATTGGCGAACAATATTGGGGCAATCATTGCAAACTGGCGCCTGGTAGAGCAAATTCGTCGCCAGGTTGAACGACAACAGACGTTGTTCGAAATTACCAGCAAGATCCGCCGCTCCGTCGATATACCTACCATCTTACAAACCTCCGTCCAGGAAATTGGTCGCGCCCTCCCGGTCAAAAAGGCCCAGATTGCTCTTGTGCCACCCGGCTCTTCCTCCGTTACTCCGGACAGTCCCGCTAAAAACGGTAGTAATGGTCATAAGGAGACACCATGATCCAATTCTTGCGAAAACTGCTCCCAACCTACATTCCACCAGAGGTTGCGTCTAAGGGAAGCCTGATCGTCAACCGTGAGCGCATTCTGCAATCGATCCTCATTTCCATGCTGGTGGCTTCGATCCCTTTGATCATCCTCGCCGGGCGCACAGAATATCTCGATGGAAAATGGTACTTTGCTCTTACTTACATCCTGTTTTTCCTGACCCTCTTCTTGGCAACCCTGAATCGTAAATGGCCGCAAACTGTACGTTCGGGATTGATCATTGCCATCGTTTATTTGCTTGGATTTCTACAGTTTTTCGATAGCAGTCTGCCCGGTGAATTTCGTTTTTACATCACCACCGCCAGCGCCCTCACAACCCTCCTGCTTGGTTTCATTCCCGGGCTCTATACGGTCGGCTTTGGCTTTTTATCCATTGTAATCATCCATCTTCTGGTCACGCTTAATCCTAAAATTTTACCGGATTATGACCTTTATCTCCGCAGCCCTCATTGGGCCAATGGACTGTTTTTATACACCCTTTTTGCGAGTACCCTGGCTTATGCAATTGGCACCCTGGTTAACGGGTTGCAGGAAGGTCTGCGAGAAAATGAAAACCTTGTGACCACGCTAGAAAAACAACGCGGCCTGCTGGAAGAGACGATCCAGGCGCGCACACTGGATATTCAACGGCGCCTCATACAAATGCGTACTGCCGCTGAAATTACCCGCACCATTAGCCGGTTGCGAGATGCTCATTCTCTGCTTTCACAGATCGTAGACCTGATCCGCGAACGTTTCGACTTTTATTATGTCGGCATTTTCATTCTCGACCCCTCTGGCAGGTTTGCCGTGCTTAAGGCTGGCACAGGTGAAGCAGGCCGTATCATGCTGGAGCAAGGGCATCGGCTCGCCGTGGGAGGCAATTCCATGATCGGTTGGTGTATTGCTAATCGCCAGCCGAGAATTGCCCTGGATGTTGGTGAAGAAGCCGTCCGCTTCAGCAACCCTTATCTTCCCAGAACCCGCTCCGAAGTGGCCATTCCTATCCTTTATCACACTGAAGTACTCGGAGCCATGACCTTCCAATCAGTGGAACCCAACGCATTTGACCAGGACGACATTCTCGTACTTCAGGGTATCGCTGACAGTCTGGGGGTAGCACTCGAAAACGCCAACCTGTTTGCCGAATTGAGCCGCAACCTGGAAGAAATCAACCTTCTGAACCGTAACTACGTGCAAAAAGCCTGGTCTCAAATTTACGAATCCGAGAAACTGGCCTTTGAATACCAGGGAGCTGGAGGAAGCTCAACCACTGGCAATGGAAAGACCGTCAAGGTTCCTCTCCTGCTGCGTAACCAGCTCATCGGCGAAATGGTGCTTGAGATGGATGAGGAAGAACTGACGCCAGAGGATCAAACCTTCCTGGAGTCGGTCGCAACTCAAACCGCTGTGGCTCTTGAAAATGCCCGCCTCGTTCAGGAGTCAGAATGGCGCGTCTACCAGGAACGGAAACTGAACGACATGTCCGCTGAACTCTACCGCTCAGCCAGCCTGGAAGGCATATTAAAGTCGGCCGTACAACAACTCGGAAGCCTCCCCAATGTGGCCGAGGTATCCATACAACTACTTTCTCCAGAAGAATTGAATGAAGACGCCGCATTTACCGGAAAGGAGCGGGCCGGATGAGCTTTTTGCATTCGATCAATCCTGAAACCATCCCCGATCACCTGCGAGACCGAGATGATCTGCATCTTCAACGCGAGGTAGTTCTTCAAAAAGCCTGGATGGCTACATTCTTTGCCGGTCTGAGCGCCTACCTGGTGTGGGGGTATTCCATTTCCTGGAATATCGACCCTGGTTTGCAGGCTCTTATTTGGGCTGGTTTAGCAGGTGCTCTCTTCTTCACGGTCAACCGACGCTTATCCTTCCAGTTCCGCGCCATTGTCCTGATCGCCATACTGGCTACATTCTCACTCTCTGAACTTCTATCAAGGGGCTTACAGGGAACAGGCGCTCTCTTCCTTCTTTCTGTGATCGGGTTAGCAACCGCCTTTTTTGGTCTCAGGACCGGAGCAATCATTCTGTTAATCGCCGGCGTGGCTACCGGAACCGCCGGATGGGGTGCTTTTATCGCGGCGATCCCCTGGTTATCCCAATGGTTCGCGCCAAGGACTGACCTGGCTGCCTGGGTTTCTCTCGTCTTTTCTCTTTTCCTCTGCGGTTATTATCTTCTGATCAGTATCCACCAGTTTTCGTGGGAATTCTCCCGGGTAATCCAGGAATTACGGCATTCCGCCCAACTCATGGAACAAGCACGCAACCAGTCCGAACGCCAGTTCAGATTACGCCTGGAAGAAATGGCTCATAAAAATGCCCTTCTGGAAGCCATTGGGCTGGTCGCCACGAAAATTGTCTCCGAAACTGAACCATCCTCTCTGCTACAAACTGCTGTAGATACCATTCAAAAACAATTTCTGTTTTACTATGTGGCTATTTTCCTGCCTGATGAAACCAGAGAATATGCGGTTCTCCATGCCGGTAGCGGTGAAGCCGGAAAGATCATGCTTGAGCGCCACCACAGCCTGAAAATCGGGGAAGTGGGTATTGTGGGATATGTCATGAGCAAAGGAGAACCTCGTATCAGTGGAAACGTTGAGGAAGACCCGGCTCATTATAAAAATCCTTACCTTCCCAACACCTGCTCAGAAATGGGCATCCCGATGAAAATGAACGGCCAGGTCATTGGCGTCCTCGATGTGCAAAGTGACCACGAGAATGCTTTCTCTGCCGATGATGTTGAAATTCTACAAACGATTGCAGACCAACTTGCAGGGGCGCTGGAAAAAAGCCGCATCTTCACCCAAATGCGTCAGACCCTGGAAGAGGTTCAGGACCGCACCCGTCAATCTCCCCGCCAGTCCTGGCAACAACATTTGCGCAATAGCAACCGCCGTTTTGCTTTCCGTTATCACAACGCCAGGGTCGAGCCATTCCAGGCGAACCCGGGAGAATTTACCAGAGTGCTTTGGAAAAAAGATGCTCCCACCTCGACCGCCCATGAAGATGCCTCGCAACTGGCATTGCCCATCAAGCTCAGAGGGCAGGTCATTGGGCTGGTTCAGGTGAAATTTGGTACCCGTCAGGTAAGCCCTGAAATGGTGAATCTGCTGGAACAGGCTGTTGAGAGGATGGCCCTTTCTCTGGATAACGTGCGCCTGGTCGAGGAAATTCAGGCCCGTGCTGAGCGCGAACGCATGGTCGGGGAAATTGCTTCGAAGGTACGCAGCGCAACAGATATCGAATCGATTCTCAAAATTACAGCCAGTGAATTAGGAAATTCGCTGGGCGTGTCTGAAGTCCTGGTGCAATTAACACCTGGTGGAAATCGGTCCACTTGAGGTTATATGCTGGAGGTTTCATGAGCCAAACCACATCTATTCCGGCCACAAAAGAGAGCCATCGCTATCAACCCTCAAGGCCCATCCAGGTAACCCTGGCAGTGGTATCTGCTGTTTCTTTGCTTGTACTTGGTGGATACCTTTTTCTGGTCCTGAATACCAGGCAATGGCAAGTTCTCTTACCGGCGCTCATGTTCTTGGGAGCCTTTGGAACCGGTCTTTACGGGCTGGAACAAATCCGTCGTAATCGATTTTCCATTACGCATTTATGGTGGGAGGGCGCTTTACTTGGATTGGGCTTCCTGGCCCAGGCCATGTTCATTAAAAACACCGGGCTTACCTCAGCACTCATTTATCTCATCTACATCCTTCTCTTCTCTTCTATCACCCGTGAATACCACCAAAACTCTTCCGTCATTCTTGCTGGCCTTGCCACTTCAGCACTGATCTCTCTGGGAGGAGTTTATTCACCGTTTATTTCCATTGAAATCCCTGTCGTCAATTCTATTCTATTAGCATTATTCATCTTACTCCTCGGAATCTATACTATCCTCATTCTGTTCAATTTAATTGCTTCCACCATGCAATTACGGCTCACCACCGCATTTATCACAATTGCGATCACATCTTTGTCGGTGGCGACCATCGTATTAACCCAGCTTTCAATTCAGCAACAACGGCAATCCATCCGGGCCAATGTGGTCTCTTCAGCCGAACAGGTAGCCGATTATATTGATCACTTCCTGAGATCCAACCTCCGTGCGGTACAACAGGAAGCTCAACTTACCCCAATTGTAAACTTCCTTAACATCTATACTCATGGCCGCATTGATACTCGTCTTGAAAGCGAAGTACGCTCGGTGTTTAAGACCCTCCTCAATAGTGAGAGCAACGAACGCATTTACTTAACCTCCTATGCTTTGCTGGACACCGACGGTAAAAACCTTATTGACACAACCGATGCCAATGAAGGCCGCCTCGAATCTGACCAGCCGTATTTCAACGTGCCTATGAAGAATGGCCGGGCTTACGTCTCAGATGTTGTCTTTGATCCAGCGGGAGGAACTTTTATTTATATTAGTGCACCGGTTAGAAATACCAAAAACCAGATCGTTGGAGTGTATCGGGTTCGGTTCAATGCGTTGATCTTTCAACGCATTCTTGAAACTTATTCTGGCCTGCTGGGTATTCGCTCGCACGCCATGCTTTTCGACGACTATACCATTCGCCTGGCCGATACTTTTACCCCTAATCTGGTTTACACAACGGTCACCGGCCTGCAGGCCGCCCAAATCGAAACGCTCATCGCAGAAAACCGATTACCCAACCGCCAGAGCGCCATCCAGGGAACCGGCCAGGTGGTTCTCGCTCAGGCACTTCAAAACCCCGACCCCACCTTTTCTTTTGAAGGCAACCTGGATCCAGAAAGTGAGCCTGACCCATGGGGTGAAATCGGTGGCGTTGCCTCAATGACAGAAAAACCCTGGAAGGTGGTATACATTCAGGCAGACTTTAATGATGCTACCATCCGAGATCCTCACATTCGTGTGGCTACACTCGTTGCCACTATTCTATCTCTCTTAGTGGGTTTCATTTCTGTCGGTGTTTCCAATTACCTGAGCGCGCCCATTACCAGCCTCACCCGTACTGCGCAGAAAATTTCTCAGGGTGATCTGGAAACCCGCACAAACATTCTCGGCGCCGATGAATTTGGTACCCTGGGTAGAGCTTTTAACCAGATGGCTGATCAGCTCCGGGCTTTCATCACCGACCTTGAGAATCGTGTGGCCGAACGTACCCAGGAAATCACCCGGCGTAATGAAGCCCTGATGTACCGCTCTCGTCAGCTTCAAACCGTAGCAGAAGTAGCGCGCAGTATCGTCACTTCACAGGAACTCCAGCCCTTACTCAACTCAATCACCCAACTCATCAGTGAACGTTTTGGTTTCTACCACGTCGGGATTTTCTTGTTAGATGACGCCAGAGAATTTGCCGTGTTGCGGGCGGCCAATTCAGAAGGAGGGCAGCGAATGCTTGCCCGCCACCACCGTTTAGGAGTGGGTAAAACCGGTATCGTAGGATATGTGACCGGCACTGGTAATCCCAGAATTGCCACCGATGTAGGTGAAGACTCAGTATTTTTCGATAACCCTGATCTTCCATTAACCCGTTCCGAAATGGCTCTTCCATTGAAGGTAAACGATGAAGTGATTGGTGCGCTTGATATTCAGAGTATCGAACCTAACGCCTTTTCGCAAGAAGATGTAGAACTCTTTGCTACCCTGGCAGACCAGATTGCAGTTGCCATCTATAACAACCGTCTCTATACCGACACCGCGCGGGCTCTGGCCGAAGCCGAGAACATTCACCGTCAGTACTTACGCCAGGAATGGGAAACCCATCTGACCCGTCAAAAAATCCGCGCTTATCAATATACGCCTCAGGGGCTCATCCCTGCTGAATCCGAACCCCTTCCTCAGACTCTGGCCCTGAATAGCGATGAACCTCTGGTGCTCAAAGAGCAACTGCCCGATCAAACCACGCGTACTATTCTGGCAGTGCCCATTTCGGTACGTGGAGAGGTAATCGGAGCCATTCGCGTTGAAGATACTGCTGAACGTCAATCCTGGTCGGACGATGAATTGCAGGCAGTCAGAGAAGTTGCCCAGCAGGTAGGTATTGCACTTGAAGCGGCACGCTTACTGGAAAGGACCGTTCAACGTGCTGAGCGGGAAAAGAAAGTTCTCGAAATCACCGGTAAAATTCGTGCCACCAACGATCCTCAGGAAATGCTGGAAATCGCTGCGACCGAATTACAGAAAGCTCTGGGGGCAACTCATACACAAATTTACATTCGCAATGCCGATCAACCGGTTTCCGATGATGGAAACGGCCGCGGACCTCATGGAAAAGACGAACTTTGATTCAACCGCTTCGGAGGGATTGAAATGAGCTGCATAATTGCGATTGCCAATGAAAAAGGCGGCGTAGCAAAAACCACAACCACCCTGTCTCTCGGGGCTGCTCTGGCCGAAGCTGGTTCGAGTGTATTGGCCATCGATCTGGATGCCCAGGCCAACCTCACCATGGCTTTGGCACTTCAATCAGAAAATGGACATCGAACTTCAGCGAGTATGCTGTTGGAAGATAAACCCGGTCAGAATCTGGTGCTGAAAACTGCTGTCCCTGGCCTGGACCTGATTCCAGCTTCTTCCAGCCTGGGTCTGGCCGAACGCTTCCTCCCAATCCGGTCCGGGTATGAAGTTATTTTACGCAACGCTCTGCAACCGATCAGTTCCAGATATGATTTTATTCTGATGGATTGTCCGCCTTTTCTGGGTGCTATTACCACCAACGCTCTAACCGCGGCTAATCTGTTAATCATGCCCACTCAGGCTGAGTTCTTTTCCATCCATGCCCTCCGAAATATGATGACCCTGATCCGAAAAGTTCGCCTTAATGGCAACCCGAACCTGACTTACCGGCTCCTTTTAACCCTCTTCGACCGTCGCAACCGCATCCATCGCACTTTAAGTGAGCAGCTCCGCACCACCTTTGGCAACGGTGTATTAGATACCGTCATCGAAGTTGATACCCGCCTGCGTGAAAGTGCTATTGCTGGTGTGCCGGTGCTGATCCACGCACCGAAAACTCGTTCCGCTTTTCAATACCGCGCCCTGGCACAGGAGATCAAAGCCTATGTCCAAGAAACAATTTCACAACCGGCTTAATTCTCTCTTCTCAAACCTGAATGAGGTCGTGGATACTCCTGCGCCGGGGGCCAGCTCTCAGGATGTCACCTCGCCATCAGGGTGGCACTGGACCGCAGACCAGAACCTTCGCTATCTTTCTTGTTCTGCTGAAATTGCGAGTCTGGGGTTTTCTCCACAGGATTGGATCCACCAACCGGCAGATGAATTCATGCTCGATCCATCCTCGATAGAAGCCGTAAAGCGTTTATTCCAGGCAAAAGAATTCCCTTCTGAATCGGAAATCTCCATCCGCGATGCCTCCGGTAATTGGAGAAAAGCCCGCTTCGTCATTCTCCATGCGCCTGTGAATGGTGAAAGCGAAGCATGGCGTGGCATCATCCAGCTCATCCAGGAAACTCAATCTGAAAAGCGAACACTTCGTTCTCCATCCTCACCAGAAAGAGCAACTGCATCATCCATTCCCTCACCTGCCACCCTTCCCATTCGTTCCCGGCCATCCAGTGGAACTCATAGCAGGCAGAATGCCCTGTCTTCTGCTTTCGCGCCGCGAACACCTGCCGGAAAGCTCAGTCTCAAAGAACGACAGATGAAAGTCATTCACGGCAGAGAAGACCACCCCGCAACAATTGCCGTGCCAGTGAATGTTACCGATATGGGTGATATGCTCATTGAAGTCGTAGATGAGGCTGAAAGACGCACCTGGAGCGAAGACGAACAGCAAATGGTGATGGACGTGGCCACCCAGCTCAGCCTGGCGCTGGAAAATGCCCGTCTTTACCAGGCCGCCCAGCAGGAACTCGCCGAACGTATGCGCGCTGAAGAAGTCATTCTTCATCGCAACCGCGACCTCGCGATGCTTAACCAGATCGGTCAGCGCCTCACCGGTCTCACCTCACGGGATGCCATTTTTAACACCCTGGCTGAAATGGCCGGGCAGGTACTCGACGACCGCAACCTCTATATTTGCATTCTGGACCACAACACCCATCAACTAAGTTTTCCGGTCTATCGTGAGTATGGCATCAATCGGCAGGTCGCAAGCCGTCCTGCCGCGAATGGGCTTCCAGAATATCTTATGGCTTCCCGCTCCCCTCTGTTGATCACACACCAGGCCGGGCAGCGGCTGGCAGAGCTTGGAATCACTGTCGAGAATCGGGTACCTGCTTCTCTGATTGGTATTCCCATCTCCATGGGGGCTCATCAAAGTGGTGCACTGGTGATTCAAGATTTTGACCAGGAAAATGCCCCTCAATTTGATGAAGTTCACCTTGAGTTGTTATCAACCGCTGCTGCACAGGCCGCCACAGCCCTCGAAAATGCCAATCTCTTCCAACAAATGCAGGAAGCCCTGAAAGCCATTGAGAACCGCGAGCGTTACCAGGCTGGCGTTGCCCGCGCGGTGGCCACCCTTTCAGAGTTAGGCACCCAGGCTCTTGGAGATGTACTGCGATACCTGGGACAGGCATCGCAGGCCAATCGGGTTTACCTGCTTCATTATGAAGAGAGCTCACAGAGCTGGCAATTGGGTGAAGATTGGACCTCCCCCCTGGTCGCTTATTTGTTCGACCGAAGCAAGATCCATCAGATCAACCACGAAGTATTCAGTTCCCTCATACCCAACCTTCGCATCGATGGCTGGGCTCTTCCGCTATCTTCCGATCAGGCGGAAAACGCACAGCACTTCTTCTCCTCCCAAAATATCCAATCCGTCCTCATTCTCTCCATCTCAGGAAGCTCTACCACTCCAGACTTACTACTCTTTGAGCAAATCGACCAGCAGCGTCAATGGCAAAGAGATGAAATCAACCTGCTGCGCGTGGCCGCTGACGCCATTGCCAACACCTACATCCGCGAAAACCTGCTTGCCCAGCTGCGCGCCAACCTGGACGAAACAGAAAGCCTCTACAACGCGAGCAACCGGCTGGCCATTTCCAATGACTTCCAGGAAATGCTTGCAGCGGTCATCAATGGCGTGAAACCCGCCGAAATTAACCGCGGTGTGATGCTCCTCTTTGATGTCGATGCATACAACAAAGTCTCCAGGATTTCTGTCCAGGCAAACTGGTATAGCGGGCACGGCACGCCTCCACCTCCCGTGGGAGTGGAGCTTCCCAGACCCATCTACGACAAGCCATTACAAAATTCCTCCCAGGCTTTTTACGAAGACATTCGTGAAGCCCTTATGGATGAAGCCATGCGGCAGGAACTCCTGCGGCAGAACGTCACTTCACTCTGCATCCTGCCAATGATCTCCGGGAAGCGGCAAATCGGCGCCTTGCTCCTTGAAGGTGAACGCCGACATATCTTTACCAACCGTGAGAAACGCCTTCTGCCGCCTCTGGTTGACCAGTTGACCATCGCCGTTGAAAACCTTCGCCTGTTTGAACAAACTCAGACAGCCCTGGCAGAGACTGCCCTTCTCTATAACATCACCAGCGGTATTGCTCAGGCTCAGGAACCCGAGGATATGGTGTCCCTGGTGGTTAACAATGTTCTCCCGCGCGGTGCCGATTGCTGTTTTCTTTTCCTTGCCGATCTCAATGAAGATGGAGAAATGACCGGGGTTGAAGTGAGTGGCTTTTATGACAGCATGGGCAAACTCGATTTAAAGGGAACCCGCTTCGACATTCAGGAATTACCGGTGATTCGTATCCTCCCGGAAGAAGGTCTGGCAGTGAGCAACCTCGAGGACCCCGTCATCGACCGGGCCACCCGTCTCACGCTGGAGCGTCACCACATCCAATCCGCATGCTTCGTTCCCATGAGAACTGGCGGGCGCAGCATTGGCGCCCTCGCAGCCACGGCCAGAGCCAGCCTTAACTTCGATCCGGCTGATGTGCGGTTATTCCGTACTGTGGCGAACGGTGTTGCAGTTGCGGTTGAAAAACAACGCCTGCTCCGAGAAGCTCAACGGCGCGCTCTGGAACTTCAAACGGCTTCCGAAATCGCTCGTGATACAACAAGCACCCTCGCACAGGATGTGCTCCTCTCGCGGATGGTCAATCTGCTGGTGCAAAGGTTTGGTTTTTACCACACCTCCATTTACCTGGTGGATCCTCAATCTCAATTTGCAGTGATCCGGGAGGCCACTGAGCCAGCCGGTACAGAACTCAAACGGCGCGGTCATAAGGTGGCTATTGGCTCCCGTTCAGTGATTGGTACGGTTGTCGCTTCGGGGCAACCTTTGATTCTCAACGATGTGGCTTCATCAGACCTGTTTGTCCCCAACTCCCTGCTCCTCCAGACTCGAGCAGAAATTGGGCTCCCCCTCAAAGTGGGTGATCGGATTATCGGTGCCCTCGATATTCATGCAACTAGTACCAACGCATTCTCGAAAGACGATGTATTTGTCCTGGGTATCCTGGCCGACCAGATTGCCATTGCCATAGAAAATGCCCGCGCCTACGAACTCTCGCAGAAAGCCATCGAAGATATGCGCGAGGTTGATCGGGTTAAAAGCCAGTTCCTGGCTAATATGAGCCATGAATTGCGTACCCCCCTGAACTCCATTATTGGCTTCTCCAGAGTTATCTTAAAAGGAATTGACGGCCCCATCAATGAGCTTCAAACTCAGGATCTGACCGCAATCTACAATTCTGGCCAGCACCTTCTGATGCTCATCAACGATATCCTCGACCTGTCCAAAATCGAAGCCGGTAAAATGGAGCTGTCTTTCTCCGATGTCAATCTACTTGATCTGATCAACTCGGCTATGTCCACAGCTGTTGGGCTTGTCAAGGATAAACCCATTAAACTTCTTACCAACCTGCCCGATAGCCTGCCCCTTGTGCGAGCCGATGCCATTCGCGTGCGCCAGGTATTGATCAATTTCCTTTCTAATGCCGCTAAATTCACAGAAGAAGGCTCTATCACCGTAGAGGCCTGCCAGCAATTAAGCCCCGACGGAAAACCAGAAGTCATGGTTACTGTCACCGACACAGGCCCCGGCATTGCCCCTGAAGATCAGTCTAAACTTTTCCTGCCTTTCTCTCAGGTAGACGATTCTCCCACCCGCAAAACCGGAGGCACAGGGCTGGGCCTTTCGATCTGCCGTTCCCTCATCGAACTCCATGGCGGCAGGATTGGTCTGCTCTCCAGTGAGGTGGGGAAAGGGAGTACTTTCTTCTTCACTTTACCCTTACCCGTCACCGAGAGTGCTCCAACGGCTTCACCTCTCAGCGAAGGATATACTGTGCTGGCCATCGATGACGATCTGCAGGTCATTCATCTTTATGAGCGTTATCTACAACCTCAAGGATATCAAATTATTCCGCACACCAACCCGCGCACCGCAGTGGAGCGGGCAAAAGAGGTGAAGCCATTTGCCATCACGCTTGATATTATGATGCCCGAAATGGACGGCTGGCAGGTGATGAAGGCCCTTAAGAACGACCCTGAAACCCGGAATATCCCGATTGTCGTCTGCTCCATTCTTGAGGAAGAAGAAAAAGGGTTTAATTTAGGTGCAGCCGATTACCTGGTCAAGCCCTTCCTTTCTGAAGACCTTCTCAATGCTCTCAATCGTTTGAATTTCACCGGAGAAATCAAAAACATTCTGGTAATCGACGATGATTCAGAAGACCTTCGGTTGGTTCAAAAGATGATCGAAGCGAATGATCGCTTCCATGTGCAGCTGGCTCAAGGCGGAGAGGCGGGCTGGGAAAGCATTCAGCAAAATGTCCCCGACGCAATCATTCTCGACCTCTTTATGCCTGGTCTCAATGGATTCGACTTGCTCGCCAGACTGCGCAGTGCAGAGCTTTATCAGAACATTCCGGTTATTATTCTCACCGGTGCAGACTTAACCCCCGAACAACATAAGGAACTGGAAGACTTTGGGCACGGTTTGTATTCCAAGGGATTTCTACGCGAAAAAGAATTGCTCAATACGCTTGAATCTGCCCTGCGCCAGTTCCGTTCTAATAGAAAGGTATCCTGATTCTTATTTATGTCAAACTCTTTCATCGTAGAATGCCTTGACTGCGGAAACCGCTCTTCTTTTTCCATTGCTCAACCGGCTTGCCCGGCTTGTGGAAGCCTGTGGCGCGAAGCCCGGTACGACCTGAATGGTCTGAAGAACCGTCTTTATGATCTTGTTAAACAACGCCCGTTTGATATCTGGCGTTATCAGGAACTTCTCCCCCTTTCCGCCCCCAATCGCTCCATTTCTCTGGGAGAGGGCGGCACACCTCTGATCCATGCAACCAACCTTGGCATGATGCTTGGGAACCCTAATCTGTTCATCAAGGACGAACGCCAGGGCCCAACCGCCTCTTTCAAAGACCGGCAGGCATCCATCACGGTAGCCGCATTGAAAGAAGCAAACATTCATGAGTTCGTGATCGCCTCTACCGGGAATGTAGCCATTTCGTATTCTGCTTACGCCGCCCGGGCTTCCATTAAACTCTGGGCTTTTCTCACCAGCCTGGTACCGGCGGCTAAAATGCGCGAAGTGGCCATTTACGGAACCCAGGTGATCAAAATTACAGGCTCATACGATCAGGCCAAGCAGGTCGCGTCCGATTTCGCCAGACAACGCGGTTTGAGTATTGATCTGGGAGCCCGGACCCTCACCTGTATTGAGTCTATGAAAACCATCGCGTATGAAGTGGCAGAACAACTGGCACATTTACAGCCCTCGTCGTCCGGTCCCTGGCGGGCTCCAGACTGGTATATTCAGGCCGTCTCGGGGGGCATGGGTCCCATTGGCGTTCTCAAAGGTTTCAGAGAATTGTACGATATGGGACTGATCGATAAAGTCCCCAAAATTGCCGCCATTCAGGCTGAGGGGTGTGCGCCCATGGTTCATGCATGGAAACAAAATAAAGACACTGCTACCCCCGTGCAACATCCTCAAACCCTAATCGCCACTCTGGCTACTGGTAATCCGGGGCGCACTTACTCACTTCTCAGACAAAAAATGCTTGAGAATTCAGGTGGTACCATCGAAAGTGTTTCTGATGCTGAGGCTTTTCGTGCCATGCATTACCTGGCAAAGATGGAAGGATTCTCAGTAGAACCGGCAGCTGCGGTTGCCTTCGCCGGGCTGGTTAAACTCGTTCGTAATGGTGTCATCGCTCCCCACGAAACCGTGGTGATTAACTGCACCGGCCATACCATGCCCATTGAACGGAATATCCTCGGCGAGGGATGGTCTCGCGAGGTGACACTTCCCTCTTCCATGGAAGAAGGGAATGAGGAAGGCTTGCTGGCAGCCCTTACTAAGGTTTCTGTCGACCGTTTCCCAAGAATTGCCATCGTTGACGATAATCCCGATGTCCGCCGGCTCATTCGTAGAATTCTGCAAACCCAGGGAAACTACACCCTCTTTGAAGCCACCAACGGACGTGAGGCGCTTACCATCGCCAAAAATGAGCGCCCCAACCTGATCATCCTTGACCTCATGATGCCCGAAATGGACGGCTTCTCGGTCATTCAGGAGCTCGAAAAAGACCCGGAGACGTCTCAAATTCCGGTCATCGTGGTAACCGCAAAAGAATTAACCCCAGCCGAGAAAGATCGCCTTCGCGGCCACATTCAAACCCTGATGCAGAAAGGCGATTTTCTGAGCGACGAGCTACTCGATGAAGTTCGCGCACTGCTTGGGTAGCACACCCGGGGAATACGGCTCATGCGAACCAGTGCACATCATCAGGGAATTACAGCGGCGCTGGCTTCGGCTGTCTTCCTTGGCTCAGTACCCATTCTCGGAAAAGTAGCTATCCTTTCTGGTTTTTCTCCACTGGCGGTTATTGCCTTACGGAGCGGCATCGCTGTAATTTTAATGAGCATCGCCATGCTGTTCTGGATGCGGCCCTTTTTTTACATTTATCCAGTAGGATTAATCGGTTGTCTCCTCGCCGGAATGATTAATGGGGTAGGGTCGATTCTGTACTATACCGCTCTCGGTCGCCTTGAAGCAGGAATCGGCCAGATGCTTTATTCGCTTTATCCCCTCTTTGTTGCTCTCTGGTTACTCCTTGACCGTCAAACCATCACGCGTCTTACTGCCTTCAGGTTAGGATTATCTATCCCGGCAGTGATGCTTCTTTTGGTGCACCCGACCCGGGCAATCGACCTGGCCGGATCCATGATGATGATCGGTTCGGCAGCTTTGTATGCCCTTCATCTTCTCATCAACCAGAGAATTCTAATCGATGTACCCGCACCAACGGTCACGTTTTATACCCTGCTCAGTATGGCCGCCACCGTAGAAATTGCCTTCCTCATCTTCGATCACCACCTCCCTTCTCCTCAGGTAGCCTGGTGGGCAGCCTTCGCCATGGCATTGATCACTTTCCTTTCCAGGATTACATTATTTATGGGGGTAAAAAAGCTGGGCGGGTTACAAACCTCCTTGCTCGGGCTGAGTGAGGTTTTACTGACCGTATTTCTTTCTATTGCATTTCTCGGAGAACATTTTAGCCCTCAGCAATGGTTGGGTGCCGCTTTGCTGGCAATCAGCCTGCTTTTGGTTGGACTGGATAAAATTCCGCCTCAAAAAAGAGCCGGTACCGGTTGGCTTTCCTGGCTCAATCCCCCGTCCATTCCCGCCTCCGAACCACCCTGGAACTCTCAGCTTTGATCATGCGGGAACTCAATCATATACCCTGAACCTCTCACGTTTTTAATCCATTCCCCCCATCCCGGAATCAGGGTCATCTTTTGTCTTAACCGGCTCACAACTGGCCTTAAAATACGTGCCGCCTCTTCATTATCCACATGGTAGCCCTGGCAATGCTTGACCAGTTCGGAGTGAGGGATCACTTCACCCAGATGCGTCATTAAAATTCCCAGGAGACGCGCTTCGGTTGGTGTCAGGTTGATTTCTCCCTCCTTCCAGCAAACCACCCGTTTAGCCAGGTCTAAAGTGGTTCCACCCGGCAGGGAAAAAAGGTTAGTCTTTCTGCTATGTGAAGAACCACCCGAATCGCCCGCCCGCCTGGCATCTAAAGCCTTCTCAATACTTGCAATAATTTGCTCCGGAGAAACCGGCTTCAGCATGTAATCATGAACTCTGAAACGCAGGGCCTGGATTGCCGAATCCAGAGACCCGTGCGCCGTGAGGACAATCACCTGGAGGCTTTGGAGCCTGTCCACCACCGCGCGAAGTACGTCAATCCCTCCCATGCCGGGCATCCGCAGATCAAGAAGCATTACATCAAATGGTTCACTTTCCAGTACCTGAACCGCCTGTTCACCAGAACTGACTGCCTTAATTTCATGCCCTTCCAATCGTAGAATATCTGCGAGTGAAGTTCGGGCAATTTCTTCATCGTCAACGACCAGGATCTTTGCCATAGGATCCTTCCTTGGGTTGAACAGGCAGTTGAACCGCAAAACACGCTCCCTCACCATGCCGGCCCGGAACCAGAGCCAACTGCCCCCCATGAGCCTCTACGATTGTATAACTGATCGACAACCCCAAACCCGTACCGTGGCTTTTTGTACTGATAAAGGGCTCAAATAACCGATTCTGTACCTCTGCAGGGATCCCCCGCCCGGAGTCTTCAATAGTCAGCGTAATATCCTCACCTTGTTTCGATAACTCCACCCATATTTTTTTCGTCATCTGATTCTCAACTGCATCCATCCCATTTAAGAGCAGGTTAAAAACCACCTGTTGTAATTGGTCTTTGACTCCAAACAGCAGTATGGGCTCATCGGGAAGAGAAAGCTCCAAATCAATATTTGCGCTGATCAGCTGAGCCTGGAGTAAATGGGCTACCCTCTCGATCACTCCATTCAAATTGACCATCTCTTTCTCAGTCGTCCCGGGCCGATAAAAATCCAGCATGTGTCGGACGGCATTGACCAACCTTTCCACTTCTGTCACCGTCATAGAAAGGTAATTGCTCCGCTGGTTATCGCTGATATCTTCACGCATTGCAAGGTGCAAACAATTACGTACCGATTGTAAGGGGTTGTTAATTTCATGAGCCATTGAAGCCATAAGCCGGCCCACAGCGGCCATTTTTTCCGCCTGAACCAGGGCCCGTTGAGATTCTTCCACCTTCCTGACATATTCTTTTAAATCGGTGTACAGTCGCGCATTTTCCATCGCGACAACCGACTGCCTTGCAAGGATCGTTAACAATTCAAGTTCTGATTCCCTGAACACCGGGGTGTGCATGTTTCTCGCCACAATAAACAGGTATCGTTGTTGATTGCGCAGAACCGGGGCAACCATCATCGAAGACCACCCCAGGCTTCTTAGATGGTTTTGAACAACCGGATCACTCTCTTCCTGGATATTCACAGCGGTTTCAGCCTGGCATTCCTGAGCGAAACGGACCAACCCTGCCCACGCCGGTGTTGCAACCGGGTCTGGAATGTTCCGCGAGATCAGCAACTGCCCCTCTTGGCCTGCCTGAGATGAATGAAAAACCCCCACATGGTGCGCCTGAAAGGTCTCCATCAGGGTGTCAGGCACCAGCGTTTCCAGCACCCGGGGATTGGTTTCGGAGAGAAGAGTCTCACTGATATCAAACAGAGGACGCAGTGCCTGTGCCCGGGCAGCCTCTTCTTTCTGTTTCCGATCAAGCATAACCCTTTGAACCGCCTGAACCAGATCCGCAGTGTTTTCAAAGGGCTTCAAAATCAAGCCATCCACGCCTTTATAAAGTGCCTGAACCGCAGTATCTACTGTTCCAAACCCCGTCATGACCAGAACCGCCAGATCCGGGTAGATCTGGCGTGCACGCTCGATCAGTTCGAATCCATCCATGACCGGCATGCGAATATCGGCAAGGAGCAAGTCCACTTTCGTTTCATTGAGGATTTTTAACGCCTCAATCGGATCAGTTGAAGCCAGGACACTGTATGAAGCCCGTTCCAGCAAGCGCTGACATAATCGCACAATACTGCGATCATCATCTACGATAAGCACAGAGGCACCCGGCATACGCTCTCCTGGTCAACCGTTTAGAAGATATCCAACCCCCCACGCAATAGTAATCATATCTGACCTTATTATTGCTTAAAACATCCTCGAAAAGCAAGCTTATCCATTGGAGAACAGGGAACCGTCAAATTATCTTGCACACAGATAAATTGACTGCCTTATAAATCAACCAACCCCCAAATCGCCTTTAACAAAAAGGCCGCTTTACGGCGGCAGGAGTGCGCTGGGTGGGAGTTGAACCCACACGCCTCGCGGCACATGGCCCTCAACCATGCCTGTCTGCCAATTCCAGCACCAGCGCAGGAGTGGATGTATTATAATCCGGTCTGTAGGGTTGTCAAGCAAATTAACCATTTTTTTGATAGAGAGGGAAAGCATGTCCATCATTCTTGACGCAATGGGAAGTGACCATTACCCCATTCCCGAAATAGAAGGAGCTATCGCCGCCGCCAGAGAATTTAGGGAAGAAATTATCCTGGTCGGGAACGAAACTCAGATCCTGCCCAGGCTTAAAGAATTCAATGCTGAAAATCTGCCCCTTCGGGTTGTACATGCTCCCGACGTTCTGGAAATGACCGACAAGCCCGTTGAGGGAACACGCGCCAAACCCAACAATTCGATGGCTGTCGGTCTTAAGCTTCTCAAAAACGGTGAAGGCAGCGCTTTTGTCACTGCTGGGAACACAGGTGGAGCCATGTTTAACGCCACTCGAATCCTTCGCCGTATTGAGGGAGTTGAGCGCCCCGCTCTTACCGCAATCTTCCCCACTCGAAAAGGCCAGTGCGTGGTATGCGATATTGGCGCCAATGTAGATTGTCGTCCTGAGTTTTTAGTTCAATTTGCCTACATGGGAAGTCTGTATGCTGAGAAGATCCTGGGCGTTCCATCTCCTCGTGTTGGGTTACTGTCTAATGGCGAAGAATCCATGAAAGGCAACGCCCTGGTGCACGAAACGCACGAACTACTTCAACAGACCCCCCTGAACTTTATTGGGAATGTTGAGCCGAAAGAGCTTTTCCAGGGCGAAGTTGACCTGGTGATCACCGATGGCTTTACCGGAAACATTCTGTTAAAATCATCCGAAGCAGTAGCGAAGCTTCTCGTAGACATCCTTCGTGAAGAGTTGCGAGCCACTCCTCTGCGCACCCTTGGGGCACTGCTGGCCAGACCCGCCTTTGGAAAACTGCGAAAAATGATGTCTCCTGAAGAAGTTGGCGCAGCCCCCCTGCTGGGCGTCGATGGGCTTGTCTTCATTGGCCATGGCAGGTCAAATGCCCGCGCCATTTACAGTGCCCTCCGCCTGGCACGTCAGGCTGTTCAGCTAGACCTGCTGGGGGCTCTGCGTCAGGAAATTAAGCTCAGGCTGAACAGCTCATCCACTGAAATCAATCCATCTCTTTCTTAATCTGTCGGGGAAATTAACATGAAAATCATCATTGACAAAAAGAAAGTTGCTCGATACCGGAAAATCGGCCAGTATACCTCACTGGTTGCTCTTGCCATCCTTCTCGGAGGGTTTATCCTTGCTGTAACTCAAATTGTAAAGACCTTCCAGAGCACCGACCCGGTTCCAGTCATCGACGATCGTATGCTTACCTACTCATATATCGCCATGTTCGTTGGGCTGATTCTGACCCAGATCAGCCTTTACTTTGGAAATCGGTGGGGCCGAAAAGAAACCATCGATCAGGCGATTTCCGACAGCCTGAAAGGCCTGGATGATCGCTTCATTCTTTATCATTACACAGCCCCTGTCCCTCATTTATTGGTAGGGCCAGCAGGCGTCTGGATTATCGCCCCCATGTATCAGGCCGGGAAGATCACTTATGATGGAAAACGATACCGACAATCGGGCGTAAAATTCTTCTCCCGCCTGTTCGGCCAGGAAGGGATTGGCCGACCTGATCTTGAAGCCGAAAGTTATCGAAGCGATTTATTACGGTTTATTAAAAAGAGTGGCAAGGATCAGGAGGTTATTCATCCTGAGGTGGTCATTGTATTTACCAATCCCAAAGCCAGTCTCGAAGTCCATGATGCTCCCTATCCCACACTCCCTGCCTCAAAGCTCAAGGATTTTATCCGCCGTAAGACCAAGGAAATGATGGTGCCTCCGGCCAAAGTCCAACCCCTGATCGAATCCCTCCCCCAGGGTGAGTAAAATCAAGACCGGCGCGCTCAAATCAGCGCGCCGGTCCTGATATCATCCTTTTTTGGATGCCTTTTTACCCGCCTTCAACAACCGAATTTCATCCGGTCTTAAAAACCGCCACTCTCCTGGCTTCAAGTCTCCAAGAAGCAGGGTACCAATTCGCACACGGATAATCCTGGTAACATAGAGGCCGGTTTGCTTTCCCATTTCGCGAATCTGCCGCTTCCGGCCTTCTCGAAGGATCACCCTTAACCAGGCCCCTTTCCCGTCTATGGTTTCCAGCCTGACCTGGGCCGGGGAAGTTCGATATCCATCTTCGAGCACCACTCCGTGCCGCCAGGCTTCTAGTTGCCGTTCATCCGGGCGCGAGGAAACCTGCACACGGTACTCCTTTTCATGACCATATCTCGGGTGCGTCAGCAAGTTGGCCAGCTCTCCGTCATTGGTCAACAGAATCAATCCCTCGCTCTCATAATCCAGCCGCCCAACCGAAAATAAGTGACCCGGAACCGGCACCAGATCACGTACCGTCTTCCTCGGATCATGGTGTGTTTCCACATCAGATAATACCCCTTGAGGTTTATGCAGAGCAATATATACCGGCGGTGGTTGAGCAGGAATTTTTTGTCCATCCACCTGAATCATATCTTTCGCCGGATCGGCTTTCGAACCAATACTGGCTACCTGCCCATTGACCCTGACTCTCCCAGCCAGGATCAAGTCCTCGCAGGCACGCCGTGATCCGAAACCTGCACGCGATAAAATTTTTTGCAATCGTTCTTCCATAAATATCTTTCCTGATCTCTCTATTCCATTTCCGAATCGCAACAATGAACTTAACTTAATCTTTCAATATTCCATTTTCCGCGGTCGGTAGTTCATCCTCACTCGGAACATCATAAGGTGGAAGATCCTGAATTGACCCCAGGCCAAAGTATTGTAAAAATTCACCCGTTGTTCCATAGAGAATGGGCCGCCCCGGGCTATCCGCTCGCCCCACCTCCTGGATCAGTCCCTTGCCCAGTAAACTTTTAACCACCCCATCACTGTTAACCCCCCGGACAGCATCGATTGCTGGCCGGGTAACCGGTTGACGATATGCGATGATCGCCAGGGTTTCCAGAGCGGCACGACTCAGGCGCGCAGTCGCTTCCAGACCCAGGAAACGCTCGATGGTTTCAGAAAACTGCGGAGCGGTAGTTAGCTGAACCCGGCCAGCGTGCCATTGAATCCTCAACCCGCGCCCATTCTGATACTCTTCATCCAGTGCCCGCAGGTAAGTTTCAACATCGGTGACCGAAAGCGACAGAACCTCGGCCAGTTGTTGAGGATGAACCGGCTCCGGAGCCACAAAAAGCAAAGCTTCAAGGATCCCCAGGTATGTTTGCGGATCGGTAGGATTGTTTTCACTCATGCTATAATTGCTTCGTTCACAAACCGAATCGATACCATCCATAAGGTTGAATTTTAAGGACAGGACATGAAACCAATTCTCTTCTTATCGGTACTCCTGCTATCTACAGGGCTGGCGTGTTCTCTACCCATCCGAACAGCCCAACCTCCATCAACAACCATCATAGCCTCTGGAGAAGCCGCCGCCGAACTCGAGTCAAATGTAGCCACCGCTGTAGCTCAATTAGAACAAACCGGCACAGCCTCTCTCACCATTACTGAAAATCAGCTCACTTCTTATCTGGCCGAAAAACTGGCCTCCCAGCCCGATTCGCCCATTCAAAACGCCCAGGTCAGACTCGAAAACGGATCCATCCAGCTGACCGGACAGATGAGTGTGAGCTCTCTCACAACCGATCTCTCGCTCACCATGCAACCATACATCGACCAGGGGAATCTTCAGGTCACCATCCAGGACGGGAAAATCGGTTCTCTTCCAATCCCCGACGCAACCTTGAAGACCCTCACCCAAACGATTAACCAGGAAATGCCCGGATTGGTCACCTTCCATGGTCAACAATTTAAACTTGAATCGATTACCATGGAAAACGGCAGTATGACGTTGAAAGGCATGCTTCCATGAAAGAGGCATTCCCTCCTCACAAGACTTCCTGATTATACTCGGTTTATGAGCACTCTTGCGGGCTTTGAACCATCTTCATTTTCCCCGCTTAGAAGGATTAAAGGGTACCTTCTGGCTTTCCTGGCCTGTTTGTTTTTTAGTATATTCCTCAGCGGTTGCGTCGCAGTAGAGAGTCGCGCGGCTGGTAACCTGACCATCCCCATCCAGGTAGATGGCCAGCAGATTTCAGTTTCTGTGCCAGTTGGAACAACCGTTCAGGGCGCTCTTGATCGGGCCGGCGTCACCCTGAATCAGCTGGACCGCATCGACCCCCCGGGTTACACCGTCCTCACAGAAGGACAATCCATTCGGGTCATTCGAGTAAAAGAAGAGTTCCAGCAGGAAGAAGTGGTTCTCCCCTTTGAAAGCCAGATCGTTCAGAATGAGTCTTTACCCGAGCAACGAGAAATGATCATCCAGACCGGGAAAAATGGTCTTCTACAGCGCACGTATCGCATTGTGTACGAAGATGGGCAGGAAGTGTCTCGCTCTATTTTCAAAGAAGAACGTCTGGTAGAACCCAAAGCCGAGATCACCATGATCGGGGTGCAAAAACCTTTCACTCCCTATCCCATTCCCGGCAGGCTGGTCTACCTTGCGGGTGGTAATGCCTGGGTTATGGAAAAATCAACCGGTGAGCGCAGGCCTGTCGTCACTACCGCGGACCTCGATGGTCGGGTCTTTTCTCTATCGCCAGACGGTAACTGGCTGCTCTTTACCCGAAAGTCTTCACGCCCCGCCAGCGAAGAAATCAACACCCTCTGGATGATCAACCTGGAACAAGAAGACACCCGGCCAATTGCTTTGCGGGTGAGTAATATCGTCCATTTTGCCGATTGGGTTCCCGGACAGGGGCTCACCATTACCTACTCCACAGTAGAACCGCGCACCACAGCCCCCGGCTGGCAGGCCAACAACGACCTTTTCATTGCCCGTTATGCCCCTACCGGAATGATCCTGGAAACGGAAAAAATTATCGAAGCCAATTATGGCGGAGCCTTAGGTTGGTGGGGAACACAGTTTGCCTGGTCTCCTGATGGAGAGTTACTGGCTTACGCCCAACCCGATCGGATTGGCCTCGTAGACCTGGAAACAAAATCCCTCAAACCCCTGGTAGATATAACCCCATACCAGACCCGCGCTGATTGGGCATGGGTCACCGGGTTGGGCTGGTCCCCCAATCATCAAGTGTTATACTTTAATTCTCATGCTCCTAAACCCGGCATGGAAAATGCAGAAAGCTCTCCTTATTTTGACCTTTCAGCCAGGCTGGTGAATAGTGGACTCACCCTCTCACTGGTTGAGAAGTCAGGCATGTTTGGCTACCCGGTAGCTTCTCCACGTTTGGCCGATGGCAGTTACATGGTTGCCTTCTTGATGAACGCATCACGCGAGCAGGGAGAAACAGGGCGATACTGGCTAACTGTCATCGACCGTGATGGCAGTAATCTGAAGCGCGTCTTCCCGGATGAAGGAAAGCTGGGTATAGAACCTCAGAAGGTAGTCTGGTCTCCTGCGCCAATGGAAGGAAATACCCCATGGATCGCCTGTATTTATCAGGGGAACCTTTTTCTAATCAACCCTGTCACCGGTGACTACCGCCAGATTACCGGTGACGGACTTATCGAAAAAATCGACTGGTGAAGAGGTAATTTTTTCATGCGCATTTTAATAACCGGCGCAGCCGGATTCCTCGGTTCGCATCTATGTGAACGCTTACTCAAAGATGGTCATCAGGTCGTTGGTATGGATAACTTTGTTACCGGTAGCCCGGATAACCTCACTCACCTCGCCGGAAACCCCAACTTCCTGTTTATTCGTCATGATGTCTCAAACTTCATCTTTGTACCGGGAAAAGTGGACGCCGTCATGCATTTTGCTTCACCGGCCAGCCCCAACCCGGCATCTCCTTACGGCTATACCAACCTGCCCATTCAGACCATGAAGGCCGGAGCCCTTGGCACCCACAACACTCTTGGGGTCGCCATTGCACACAGGGCACGGTATCTTCTGGCCTCAACCAGCGAGATTTACGGAGACCCGCTCGAGCATCCCCAGCGTGAAAGTTACTGGGGGCATGTCGATCCAATCGGGGTACGCTCAGTTTATGACGAGGCCAAACGCTTTGCTGAAGCACTCACCATGGCGTATCATCGTTACCATGGTCTGGATACACGCATTGTACGCATCTTTAATACCTACGGCCCGAGGATGCGTTTGGATGACGGACGCGTTGTCCCCAATTTCATCCAGCAGGCTTTGCGGCACGAGCCTCTTACAGTTTATGGAGAAGGAAACCAGACCCGAAGTTTCTGTTATGTCGATGATCTCATCGAGGGAATTATTCGCCTGCTCCTCTCCGACGAACACGAACCGGTCAACATCGGAAACCCCGTCGAGACCACGATCCTGGAACTTGCCCGAACGATCAATGAAATCATTGGAAATCCTTCAGGAATAGTCTACAAACCGGCTCTCAGGTTGGGAGATGACCCTCAACGAAGAAGGCCAGATATTACCCGTGCACGGACAATCTTAAAATGGGAACCCACCACCTCGCTTCACGAAGGCATTCAACGCACCATACCTTACTTCAAGCAAAAAATGGGGTTGGAATGATTCTTGCCAATCCTCAGGAAAGAATCCGCTTTTTACGTTTCGCCGTGGTCGGCGCAATTGGGGCAGTGGTTGATTTCGGTACCTTTAATTTGCTCGTTCAAACCCTCCCCATTCAGGCAGTATTTGCCAGCATGGTTTCTTTTACCGCAGCCGTAATCAGCAATTTTATCTGGAATCGTTACTGGACATACCCTGATTCGCGCAGTAAACGCCTCTCGCAGCAACTCGTCCAGTTCTTTCTGGTCAACCTGATAGGGCTTGGAATTCGTACTCCATTATTCGCCTATATGGAACGCATCCTGGTGCAATTGTTCCAGCGGTTTATTCCCCAGAGTTTCTTCCTCACACCGGTGTTTCTTGCCCATAACTTTGCCCTGGCCATAGCCGTACTGGTAGTTATGCTCTGGAATTTTTTTGCCAATCGCTTCTGGACGTATAATGATGTAAGCTAAGGAATGAGCGAAAAACCTGAGTACCAAGAATCCAGAGACGAAAATGTCGTTCACACGGTCAGGTCGCTGCGTGAGTTAATCGACATCGTCACTGGCAAGAATTTCCAGCCGAATGCCGAACCCGCCGACTCGGGTTTAGCCGAGATATTACCCTTCCCCTTTCTGGCCCTGGTCGGCCAGGAAGAAATGAAGCTGGCTCTTCTTCTCTCCATCATTAATCCGCTGGTCAACGGAGTCCTTCTCATCGGCCCCAGAGGAACAGGGAAAACCACAGCCGTTCGCAGCCTCATCCATCTCCTTCCAGATGTACAACGTTCCAACTGTTTTCTAGGATGTTTACCTGAAGATATAGAAACGGGCGGAATAGATGCTGTATGCCCCGATTGCGCCCGAAAATACGCCGAAGGTATCCCGCTTACCCGCCAGGATCGCGTTCGTTTAATCGAGCTTCCTCTCAATGCCACGCTGGAAGCTGTAATTGGAGGCATGGATGAAAATGCCCTCTCGCAGAACCGGATGCTTATTCGGCGCGGTATTCTGGCTCAGGCTGATCTCAATGTTTTGTATATCGATGAAGTTAATTTACTGGATAGCGCGATTATCAACGCCATTCTCGATGCCGCCTCAGCCGGCACCTACACTGTGAGAAACGAAAAATTCTCGGCTACTTACCGCTCTCGCTTCACCCTGATCGGTTCGATGAACCCGGAAGAGGGAAATTTGCGGCCCCAGATCATGGACCGCTTCGGCCTGCGTGTCCTCGTCAAGGGATTGGAAGATCATGAAGAGCGTCTGGAAGCATATCGCAGATCCCGGGCTTATCGGTTGAACCCTCGCGCCACGGTTCAACAATATCAGGAGGAAACCATGCGCGCCAGGGAAGAAATTATTGCCGCGAAAGAACTCCTTCCTTTTGTTGAGATCCCTCCCAAAGTGGCTCACTTGGGCATTCAAATGATCCGGCACCTGAATATCGACTCGATCCGCGCAGAAATCACCCTTCTCGAAGCCGCACGAGCCTTCGCAGCCGCCGATGCCCGAACGACGGTTTCAGAAGACGATCTGCGCATGGTCGCTCCGATGGCCCTTCGATTCCGACACTCTGAGTTCATGTTAAAATATTTTGAGGAACAGGAAAAAGAAGACGAAGCTCTTCAGAAATATATCGAGCAATGTCTTTCACATCCTGAAAACCCGCCTGAAGCATATCCTCCCACCCATAAAACTGATGAAAGCAAAGAGAAATGAAGCCCCGAACCATCAGCCACCGTGAAAGACTGGAAGTTTGCCTTTCCGGTCAGTTGCCAGACCGGGTACCGGTTGCCCTGTGGCGGCATTTCCCCGTAGACGATCAGACCCCCGATGGGCTTGCCGCCGCAACTGCCGCCTTCCAGCGCACGTATGATTTTGATTTAATCAAAGTCACTCCTTCTTCTTCTTTTTGCCTCAAAGACTGGGGAGCAGAGGATACCTGGCGAGGAAACCCGGAAGGCACCCGAGATTACACCCGCCGTGTTATCCAGCATCCTGAAGATTGGGGAAAACTTCCCTTTCTCGATCCGCTCAGTGGCCACCTGGGGGATCAAATCACCTGCCTTCGCATCCTCACCGCCGAATTTTCTCACCACACACCCATTGTTCAAACCATCTTCAGCCCGTTGGCGCAGGCAAAAAACCTGGTGGGGGGCGATAAATTGCTGGTTCACCTGCGCCAGTTCCCCGATGCCCTTCACTCCGGCCTGGAACGTATCACTCAGACTACCCTTCGGTTCCTTGAGGAAATTCGGAAAACGGGCATCGATGGCATTTTCTATGCCGTCCAGCATGCTCAACTGGGTATCCTGTCTCCTGCTGAATTTGACGCTTTTGGGCGTTATTACGATCTACGCCTGCTGGAAGCTGCTGAAGATCTGTGGTTAAACATCATTCACATCCATGGTAACGATATTATGTTTTCCAGGGTGCTGGATTACCCCGCAGCTATCATAAACTGGCACGACCGCCAGACCGCCCCATCGCTGGCAGAAGCTCGCCTTCAATGGAAGGGCGTCTTATGTGGGGGGCTACGACAATGGGAAACGATGGTCCTTGGTACACCCGATCAGGTGATCGAAGAAAGCCGTGACGCCATTCACCAGACTCTGGGGGAACGTTTCATCCTTGGCACAGGGTGCGTTGTTCCCATCACTGCACCGGCAGGGAATCTGCTGGCAGCCCGTCAGATTGTCGATCAGATCGCAGCATCGTAAAGAATTATGGCTAACCCACGCATTATCAGCGGTAAAGCCCGGGGCATGCGTCTGCGTATGGTTCCCGGGGATATTACCCGTCCCATCACCGATGTTGTCAAAGAGGCTCTTTTTAACATTATTGGAAACGATATTATAAACGCAAGCTTCCTGGATTTATTTGGAGGCACTGGCAGTGTTGGGATTGAAGCACTCAGCCGTGGCGCCGCATTCTCTCGGTTCATCGATTTACACCGCGCAGCTGTCGATACCATACGCTATAATCTGGAACACACCCGATTAAAAGAGTACGGGCAAGTCCTCCTTGCCAATGCCTTACACTACTTAAAGCAGACCCCCGATCGTCAGTTCGACTACATTTATATCGCCCCACCCCAGTATAAAGGGCTGTGGGATCAAGCGCTTTCTACTCTCGATCAGAACATCGGCTGGCTCGCACCCGATGGCTGGGTCATCATCCAAATCGATCCCGTTGAATACCACGCAATCCCTCTCGAACATCTGGAGGAATTTGATCAACGAAAATACGGGAATACCCTGCTCATTTTTTATACCCTCAAAGCCAGTTCTGATTGATCAGGAAAAAATCATTTCCAGTTTCCCTTCCCGGTTATAAAAAGAACGCGCCGAGAAAGGGGGGGCTCCGTCGCCCATCAACCAGACACGCCTGAGCAGCAAAGGCAAGTCAGGCACCACGGGTAGCTCTGAAACTTGCTCAATCGCAATCCATGCAGGCTGTCCCTCCCGGGAAGGAATCAAGTCCCCGGGTTTTACTTCACCTCGAAACACAAACAAACATACCCCTAAATCTATCTCCACATCCACCAGAACCGTGCCCACAAGCCGAAAACGGGTTACTTCCAAACCAGTTTCTTCGCGAATCTCCCTCAGTGCACCTGAGGTGACGTCTTCTCCCCGCTCAATATGGCCTCCAATAGCATTGTACAAACCCGCCCAGAGCTTCTTTTGGGGATTTCCTTGAATCAACAAGACCTCACTACCCCGAAAAAGGAAACTTAACGTTCGGGGGATCACTGCATACCGCGTCTTTCTTGGATCGATTCCCTGTTCCTCTTTACCCACGACTCCCTCCAAAAGATGGCATATCCTTATCCTCTGGCCAAATCTTCTCCTGCCCCCACCCAGAACCTGTCTTCCTGATGAAAGAAAACCCCGCCCTTACAGGCGGGGGCAGGTTTAGCTTACCTTTCAAAGGTGAGTAACACGGGGGCTACCCGCACCGGCTTCAGGCCGAGAGTAACGCACGGACTTCTGGCAGGCGCCCCGCACTTCCAAGTTTCTCATTCTTATGGGCGATGAATTTTGCATATTCCGCCATAAAAATTTTACCGATGGGGCGAAGATCGATTTCTTCAGGATGTTGCATGAAATATTCACGATGCACCCGTGTCCAGACAAGCCGTCCATCTGTATCAATATTCACCTTGGTCACACCCAGTTCAGCCGCCCGCCGGAAGGCATTTTCGTCCACACCCTTGGCGCCCTTCAGGTTTCCACCGGCCTTATTGATTCGTTCGACCTCTTCCTGGGGAACCGAGCTAGACCCATGCATCACCAGCGGGAAGCCCGGTAACCGTTTTTGGATCTCAGCCAGCACATCCAGGCGTAACGCCTGAGAACCAGAGAATTTGTAAGCCCCGTGGCTGGTGCCAATCGCCACAGCCAGAGAGTCACAACCGGTGCGTTCCACAAATTCCTTAGCTTTATCTGGATCCGTTAGCTTGGCATTGGCTTCATCTACCTTGACATGTTCTTCAACGCCGCCCAGCTGACCCAGTTCGGCCTCAACCACAATTCCCCGTTCATGGGCTGCTTCGACCACCCGGCGGGTGATAGCCACATTGGTTTCAAAATCCTCATGGCTGGCATCGATCATCACAGAACTATAAAAACCGCTCTTGATGCAATCCATGCAGGTTTCTTCATCCCCGTGATCCAGGTGAACAGCAAAGATGGCTTCAGGGAAAATTTCATCCGCAGCCCGAATCAATGCTTCCAGCATCCGTTTATCAGAATACTTGCGTGCGCCTTTGCTGATTTGGATGATAAACGGCGCCTGGCTGTCCAGATTTCCCCGGAACAGGCCCATGGTCTGCTCCAGATTGTTAATGTTGTACGCGCCAATGGCGTATTTGCCATACGCCGCTTCAAACAATTTTTTCGTCGTGACGATCATCGCTTTATACTCCTCGAATATTGGTTAGCCCGCTTTGATTAACTCAGGAACATGGGCACACCCATGAAGTCCTTAACGCGCGGCTTATATTGATCAATATCATAGTAACTGGCCACATCAACCCGCTTCTTACCAGCCAGTACCATTTCCACAGGAACTGTTGTGTACTTTCCGCCATGCAAGGCGACCATCTTTCCGGTGTCATTGCGGCGAATCAGCTGAACCGCAAGATTGCCAAAAGACATGGCTACCATGCGATCAAGTGAGTCCGGAGCCCCGGAGCGCATGAGATAACCCAGCTGCTGGTACATAATATTCTGCCCGGTGAGTTGTTTAATCGCCTGGGCTGTTATCTCACCAACGCCGCCCAGCTTACGGTGACCGTAGGCATCGGCCTCACCTGACTCAATAACCTCGCCTCCTTCCATAATCGCGCCTTCTGAGATGGTCATAATGGCATAATTAGAGGGATTGTTCCGCTTATCTTCCAGCAGGAAATTCGCCAATTTTTCAATATTAAACGGCACCTCAGAGATGATTGCGCGATCCACATAAGAGAGATAGGCACTGATCAGGCTGGTTTCACCGGAGTTCCGCCCAAACAGCTCCACAATCCCGATGCGCTCGTGGGAACCGACGGAAGTGCGCATATTGGTGATAAATTCTACAGAGCGGGTGACAGCGGTTGAAAAACCAATGCAGTAATCTGTCCCAAATACATCGTTATCCATCGTCTTGGGAAGCGCCACAACCGGCATCCCTTCTCGATGTAACCTTACCGCAAAACTTAAGGTGTCATCTCCACCGATAGGAGTCAACACATCAATCCCTAAATGTTCGATTACCTTCAAAACATAGTCGGTATAATCAGTGACTCCCTCGCTATCCGGAACGGGTTTTCCCCATTTAGAATTCTTCAGGAAATCAGGGGTGGCGCTCTTGCTTACCTTTTGAGGATTCGTTCGCGAGGTATGCAAAAAGGTTCCACCAGTTCGATCAATGGTACGAACACTCTCCGGGGTTAATTCACGGATATAGTAATCATGAGTAGAAGGCTCATCCAGGTTGTAGTGAAGCAGTCCAGCCCATCCGCGTCGAATCCCGAGCACCCGGTATCCCATTTCCATCGCCCCGAGTGCCAGAGCTTTAATCGCCGGATTCAATCCCGGCACATCTCCACCCCCGGTTAAGACACCAATCGTTTTTGCCATACATTCCTCCTGGTAATGTTGTTAAGATGTTAGCTCTCTGCTTCCAGGACAGGCACCTGGAATGTCACTCGTGTCCCCCGACCCGTTCCCGAGTCGATTTCCATGTGCCCACCGAGCAGTTCAACGCGTTCCCGAATCAAATTTAATCCCAGATGTCCGGTCTTATCCATAATATCCGGATCGAACCCCTTACCATTGTCCGCAACACTTACCTTAATCACCACATCGTCCAGATGAATCCCGGCTGTTATTTGCAATTTACCTGGAATGTCTTGATTATGCCGGTAAGCGTTGCCAATCAACTCCTGAAGTGCCCGGAAGATCATAACCTCCAGGAATGATTGCAGACGTCTTTCACTCCCCTTAATGGTTAAATGGATATCACAGCCAGTCTGCTCTTTAAAACTCTCAACATAACGCTTGATGGTGGGAAAGAGCCCAAGATCATCCAGCATCATCGGCCTGAGCTCAAAAATAAAGGTGCGCACTTCTTTAAAAGTGCTCATGGCCGCATTCTTTAAGTTGGCCATTTCTTCCTTCGCCCGTTCCTGGTCAACGTCCAGCAAGCGAGCAACAATCTCTGTTTGAACAATAAAATTAGAAAGCGCCTGGGCCGGCCCATCGTGCATTTGCCGCGATAACCGTTGCCGTTCAGCCTCCTGGGCATTAATCACCATCTCCAGGGAGGCAGGTCGATTGCTGATCGCAACCCGTGAATTCCCGTGCGCCCGGCTGTCCTGTGCCAGATAGTTCCGAACCTTTTCCAAAAGGTTTAAATATCTGCGCAACGATTCTTCGTCATTCTGAAGCTTCTCGAGCTGCCCGCGCATCACCAGTAAGCGCTGTTGTGCTTCAAGCGCCGAGTTGTAGGCAATTTTTATATCCATGCGAGGCATGGTATCAAATTGCGCCTGAACCTGTTGTAAATGAGAGGTAATGGTCGCATTCCTTTGGGTTAATTTTGCCATCTCTGATTGGCTCTGTTCCAGCATCAGAGAGACTTCTTTTAAAGTCTGGCGTACCCTCTCGTATTCCTCTTCGATCTCATCCACGAAAGAGGTCTGCGATTCTTCTTCGGGCGTTACCGGCACCTGGAGAGTCATGCTTCTTCTCCTGCACTAATACCAGAGGGAAATGGGACGTTTTTTGATTTCGAACCAGCATAGTATACTATGAGTACATTCTACAGGCAACATCCGCAACTCGCTCAAACCGTGAATAACACCCCTTCTATGAAATCATCCCGTATACCATTGATCTTTCTTATTTGGGCTATCATTGTCCTCACCGGCTATTATTTTTTTCACCCACTCTTGCAATCCAATCAGTTAAAACCCCTGCTCGATTTTTCCAGAAACTTCATCCTTTCCGGGTCAATCGTGCTAGCCTGCGCAGGGATAGGCACATGGCTGATGAGAGTCCACCAGCCACCCGATCTTGCTCTCCAATCCATGCTCGCTGCCCTTGGAGCAGGAGTATCAGGGCTGGTCTGGCTCGGAATCGGAGCACTGGGTCTCATGAATGGGTGGTTATCCTCTGCTTTAATCGTATTGTCTTTTTTCATTTTCCGAAAAGAGATTTACCTGTGGTGTCAGGGTTTCAAGCAATGGAAAACCCTCTGGTGCCTGTGGCGGCCAGTGGAGAAGTGGCTGGCTGTTGGAAGTATCACCCTGATCATCTTCCAGCTTGGGATCGCCGCTGCCCCACCTGTAAAATATGACGCTCTCACCTACCATCTCGCCTTACCCCGCTTGTACCTGGAAGCCGGCAGGCTTGTTTTTACCCCTCATATCCCTTACTGGGGGCATCCCCAGCTGGTCGAAATGCTGTATACCTGGGCAATGACCCTGGGAACGCCATCTTCAGCCGCCCTTTTATCCTGGTGGTGCAGCCTGCTCTTCTTATCGGGTATGGCAGGTTTTGCTTTCACCTGGTTGCCCAAAGTCACCGGGAAGCCACCCTTTTCATCGCAGGTAGCGTTGTACTCTGTGATTTTGATTCTTAGCAGTACAACTGCGCGCTGGATGATGGCATGGGCCTATACCGATCTCTTCTCCGCATGGTTTGGACTGGCCGCATTCCACGCTTTTTTTCTCTGGCAAGAGACCGGGAAGCCCTCATGGATCTCCTGGGCAGGAACCCTGGTGGGCTTTGCAGTGGGCACTAAATATACTGCCGGAATTCTTGGAATTGCCGTCTTTGGGCTGGGGGTTTTTCTCCCTGGCCTGCGCAAATTCTCCCTGCGCCAGTGGACAATTGGGGTTGCCCTTGCTTTGCTGGCCTTTCTTCCCTGGGGTTTAAAAAATTATTTTTCAACCGGCAACCCGCTTTTTCCCTATATTTTCCCGACACCCGCTTATCCAGCCGAACGCCTGGCTGCGGCGAATCTCCCCCCTGGGGATTACAGCATCCTGCCACAACTCATTTTACCTCTCTACATCACCTGGACGGGGATCGATAGTGCATCCGGGGCAGGAACAGATCTGGGGCCGTTGTTGATCCTTTTTGCCATCCCGGGGGTTTTCATGTACCGTCAGAACCCAACAGCCCGGTTTCTGGGAGCTTCACTTGTAATCGCATGGGGTACCATCGCTCTAGCAGGGGCACGGTACCCTCACCTGCAACAGACTCGTCTGTACTTTGCATTACTTCCAGCTCTGGTGGCCCTCGCGAGTTGGGCCTGGCCCAATTTGTGCTCCCTGAAGATCCCCCAGGTGTCCCTTCAACCTATCATAACAGCAATGGCTTTAATCATTTTGATGACTTCCATTTTCCAGGATGCCATTCATTGGGCCCGTATGAGAGTAGTCCCCTATCTTCTTGGCATCATTACTGAGGAAGAATACCTGCAAGAAAATTTGGGGGCTTATATTTACGCAATGAAAGCCATCGATCAATTACCCCCAACCTCAAAGATTCTTATGCTCTGGGAAGCGCGTAGCCTGTACGCTCCCCTCCATGCCATTCCAGACCCATGGATAGACATCTGGCGCGAAGCCTACCGCACCCAATCTGATCCAAACTCCATTTTGGAGAAATGGAAGAGTGAAGGTATCACTCACCTTCTGGTATATCAGAGCGGGGCTGATTTCATGCGCGCCGAGGACCGAGCCATCTCTTCAGCAGGTTGGGAAGCGTTTGAACGGTTGTTGACTTCTTTGCCTGCGCCGGTAAACGTGGGAGGGCAGTATTATCTTTTATATCAGGTACAACCGCCCCATTAAGCTCACTTCCAGCGATAAACAGCCATATTTTCACCACCTGCGGCAGGCGCATAAACCCCACCGGTAGTGAAAACGACCTCTTTTCCCTTCGTTAATTCCACATACCACCCCGGGAAAGTCACAAGCCATTCCACATTCATTCGATCCAGTGTCCTGGCCAGCGCTTCTTCATTGCGTAAAACAGGGATAATCTCCGGTGAGACCAACCCGGCCAGATCGATTAATCGGCGGTGACTGAAGTAACCGATGGCACCAATATCATGTGCTGCGATGAGATCACCAGGTTGAGTGTTTTGCTCGATCCATTTCGCTGTAGCCACCATTTCTGTCTGAACGATCGCCACATCAGTAGCATAGGCTCTCGCGCCAAGGACGAGAAACCCTGCCCAGGTTAACCCTGTCCCAAGTTGCCAGCTGCGCAAAAGGATAAAACGCCACCGGCTTAACGGAATTGTTCGGATCAGGTCTATACTCCCCATCCAACCAAGAATAAAGAACACAGGCATGGCTGGCATCAGATAACGCCCGTGCTGATAAGTAACCGGCAACCGAAGCGCATACAATAAAGCCATTCCTGTAAACCACAACCCCATCCCGGCCAGCGCCCATCTCCGGTACCTGAAGGCTTGAATGCAGCAATAACAGAAACCGACCAGAAGGAAGACTCCCGCCCCAATCAAAGGCAATGAAAATTGTTGACCAACCCTCACCCAAATAGACTGCTCCAGAAGCGCCGCATATTCCGCCTGTTTCGCGTAAAAAGTATTCGGCCAGATTGAACCACTTAACTGCCGGTTGAAATACAAATAAGGTAGTGTCAGAATAAGGAAACCGGCCAGAAACTGGAAAAATCGAAGCATTCGTGTCCATAATTTTTGAGGTGACAGGCCAAGCACCAAAAAAGCTGGCCCCAAAAGGGTCACGCCGTCCGGCCGAATCCAGAGTGCCAGCCCAACCAGAACCCCGATCATCAACCAGCGGATATTTTCTTTGCTCAAAAAATAAAAACTCAATAAGACCACACAACCAAGAGCTAAAGTTTCCATCCCTGAGAGCGCGGCCCAGACCAGGTGCCATTCGCCTGCCAGAAACAGACCCACCCACGGAACAGTTCCCCTGCCTGTCCAATCCCAGACCAGATTCTGCCCCGCCCAAGCAATCACCATCAGGCATAGCCACCCGAGAACGAAAGTGAACCCGTACGGCATGCCAGCGTTGATCCAATACCCTGCCGCCAGTAAAAACGACCACAGAGGGGCAGTAGACCCCGCCGATGGCTGGCCCGGGATAAAAGCCCATTCCCCGGTAACAGCCAGATTACGGGCATAAGTCTGATGAATCCAGGCATCATCTAATGGGAACCCAATCCCGGCCATCGAGGCACTGAGGCCAAGAAAAAGCGCGCATACACCGATCCCCATCACCGGTACCATCCACCATGTTTTGGTGGAAAGAGCAAAGGATCTACGGAAGAATTTCATAAATCCGCGCGTCTCCAAATCGCATAAGAAATTTAAACCCTCTGGATATACCCGGGTGGAAATACAGATCAGGCAGGTGGCCCGAATTATTCTGGTCCAAAATCAGGTACTTCACCCCATACCTCTCGGAGACCGCCCGTACTGTGGTCTCATCACCAAAGGGAATAACGACCGCGGCTCGCCCCGTGGCCAGATAATATCCCGGTGGATTATTCACCATCACCGGCTCACAGGGAGAAATGCCCAGCCTTTCCAACGCCATCTCAATTTGTGAATAAGCCTCTGTGCCTCCTCCCCATGGAATACCCGTTTTCCCTCCATGGATTTTTTGCAAAAAAAGCCCTGCCGTAAGAAAGACACATACCAGCACCAGCAGCACCTCCAGAAACACCTGCACCTGATGCCCCCGTTGCCAGTGGCGCCACCCGGACACGACCATCACCGTTTTTTGGATTCCCACCGTTGCCATGACCCACAAAAAAGGCTGCACGCCCGCACCGGCATGAAAGAAGGATCCATTGACCCCCTGATATGGAAATACCAGGCTGAACATCAAGAAGATACCAGCCCAGAGTAATAAACCCACTTTAACGACACTACGCTTCCAGCAAGTAGCCATTCCCACCCCGATGAACGGGAACAACGCAATGCTTCCCTGAACAGCCACCGCAGTCTGGAAATTTGTTACCACTGCCTGCCAGATTCCCGAACCAATCCGTCCCCATCCCCCACTCAACCACCGTGCGAAAGTCAGATCTTGAGCCGGGTAAAGGAAAAGGTCTTCATAACGGGTTAACCACAGAGCTCGTCCACTCCCTGGCGGTAGTAAGCGATGAAATACCATCAGATTACGGGCAAACCAGAACGATCCAACGAACAGAAATCCCAATATACAGAGCACCCCCACAGCTAAAAGGGACTTCCCCCTTTGTTCCGATTCATTCCAGACTTTCCACCCCAGCCAGCAAAGAGCAATAACCAGCCAGAGGAGACCATCCGGACGCGTCATATACATCAACCCTGTAACCACCCCTAACCCTGCAGCCTGCATTTCAATTTTCCCTGCTGGCCAGCCAGTCATTACGAAAAAAGCCATTCCCAGGAGCATATACAGCGCAAAAGAGTCGGTCACAGGTAAATAGACTCCATAAAATACCGGGAAGAGCGCCAGAGCCCCTCCGGTTACTGCCAGCTCCCAATCCCCATGGAAACGATATCCAAACCACACCGTCAGCGGAGGAACCAGGGCAAATAAGAGCCAGAAAATTAACCGTGCGCCGGTAAATGAACGAAAAACCCAGAATCCCGGAACAGCTACTAAAGAGGTTAGTGGCATCCAAAAGGTATGAGAAGGAGCGATCAGGCTTGGTGGATCGTCCAGATAGTTCCAGAGGAACGGCTGAGTCATTCCCTTACCTTCGGCCAGTCTGACGCTCATTGCATAATAATATTCGGCGTCCATGTATCCCGGTGCTTTTTGCATGCCTCCCCCCACTGTCACCAGAAGCAACGCCACAAGGAAGAAACCCCCGTAGAAGAGCTTACGGTTTCTCAAAGACATACACCTCCAGGTCGTTGTAGAAGCGATGCGCAACCTGGCGATATCGGCTCCTCAGCCAGAGAAGGGACGGATGCTCCGCTTCACCCAAATCTCGATATTCCTGAATCGTCTGCGTAAATACAATAAAATAAACTCTTCTACAATTTCCAATTGCACTTTCGAGGTCTGGCTTTGGAAAAATTCCCATCGCTAATTGCGAACCCGGTGCAAAAGTGTCATTTCCGCTGCCGGGAATATCTTCAATAAATTCCTGCGGGAGAGAAGGTGCATAAAAACGAAAAGGGAAACAACTCAACTTATTATCGTGAACCACCACTTCACCCTCTCCGATCTCAGCGGATAAGTCTGTTGCCGCCTGCTGGAAAGGGGAACGCGGAAACTGATCAAAGAATGCCTGGTTCGGGATACCTATTATAGCGCCCAAAAGAAACCCGCCCAGGATCAACTTTCCCACCCCTTGTTTCCACTGATGAGAAATAACCCAGCCGCTTAATGCGAGGAACGCACTGTGAGCTACAATGAACGCCCGTGGGATAAAGATAGGTTTAACGAAATAAGACAGGACAAACAATATAAGCGGAAGACCACAACAGATAAAAGCCAGAAAATCAAGTCCATCCTCACTGACGCGGTTTCGAACCCAGGCAAAGGTCACCAACGCCAGCGTTTCTAATCCCAAAAACACCCCCAAGGCCAGCCAGAAGCCTTGAAGAGGCAGCCCCGTCACCCATATCACCGGAATTTGAATCCATTCAACCAGGCCAGGGCGCCCCTGCCACCAGGCGGCCTGAATTTTTGCCACCTGCCCGGGGACATACAGCAACCAGGGCAGAGCAGCCAGAGCAATCACACCCTGAACAAGGACCAATTTAATCAGGGTTCTCCACTTTCGTTTCAAAATCAGGTACAAATCAGGCAGGATCAAACCAATACCGGCCACATTATGCGTGTACATGGCCACCACCCCAAACAACACCAGCCCCACCCACGCAATGGTTCTCTTTCGAGGAAACAGGTTGTCGTCCCGAAGGATTCGATAAAAGAAAAAGAAGTAACCAAGCTGTGCACACTGCAGGAGAGCGTAATTCCGAAGATCCTGGGCATGATAATATTGAAAGGGAGAGATAGCCATCAGCAAGGCCGCCCAAAGCGCTGAGCTTTCATTGGTCATTTCTGCGACCCAACAATACACCAGCACCACTCCTCCCATCGATAAAACCACGCTTAAAATTCGCAGGAAACCAGTCGACTGCCCCATTCTCATCCAGAAATGGAGAATAAAATAATACAAAGGGGGCATGGTATCTGCGGCGGTGCCCTGGATAATCTCACCGAGATTACGCTGAGCTAAAAAGATACTGAAGGCATCGTCATATTGGATTCCCCGGGATTGTATATTGACCAATCGGATTAATAAACCACCCACCAGGATGAAGGTTAAGGGCACCCACCTGGGCCAGGCAAGTGAACGGAAGGCACGCAATGGGATCATAAGTCTATTTGCTCAAGCCATGGACGCCGTAGCTGAACCGCCCACCAGCGTACCCAGTATAGCAAGAGCAGAAGGAAAGCCGGCAGAGGGAAAAACATGATTGGGCTCTGGATCGGTTGATCCCCGTGCTCAACCGTGGTTAAGAATATCGCCCAAAGGCCAACCAAAAGGATAAACAAAAGGAATAAAATTAACCAGTTACCTCGACCTCGCCAGCGTTCATCCAGCAGCCCCAGGCACATGATGAGCACCGGGAAAAGAATCACAAAGTTACCGGGATCGGTTTGAATTCCAACCCATTGACTGGCGGTAAGAGTCAGGCCAACGGTCCAGAGGAACCCACGCATCTCCGCCTTACGCGCGGCCCACCATTCAACCAGAAGAATCAGTACAACCAGAACAGTTAATAACCACCCCAGTCGCTGACCAAAGGTAGGCCACCAGGCTTGAAATGCTGCCCCCGGCGTTCCCGGTGGATTATAAGATGGGTAGCGTATCACCTCTCGAAGATTCTGGATCAGCCAGTCTGGCAAGATAAGAGCTGCCCCGGCTACCAGGAGAAAAAGTGTGGCAAAGAACCAGATTAACATTCGCAACCGCCGTTGCACCAGCGCCCAGGCAATAATCCATACCAGAATGACCACCACAACCTGAGGTTTAATGGTTGAAAAGGCAAAAAGTACCCCGGCAAACTCGTCGGCACCATTACGCAAAGCCAGCAGTCCCCCCCATAACAAGACCGCCACAAGAATCACTGCATTCCCATTGATCAACGGTCTGAGGCCGTGATACCAGAATAGAGAAAACAGAATCAAAACCGTCGTCATCCACAACGAAGGGCGCCAGCGAAAAAGACGGAAAGAAAGAATGGCCAACCCCACCAACCCCATTTCGAGAAGGGTCATCCAGACGGCCCGGGCCAGCTCAAACTGTTTAATGAGGGCAAATGGAATAAAAAAGAACACCGAATATAACGGATAGGCTACACGCAGTTCATGCTCTCCTGGCCGGGCCGGCCTCCCGTACGCAAAAGTCTGAATACGTACTGCCACTTCATCACTGTAGGGGCTGATCCCTTCTTCCAGAAGCGCCCTGCTACCCATCCAGTGAACGAGAAAATCATTTCCCCCCGGATTCTTCCGTGTATAGTTATAATTTCCCCAGGTGATACCTGCTATAACCACCAGCCCAAGAACGAATAACAGATAGGGTAAAGCCCAATGAGTACGCCTTGGTTTCAAGGGTTGACCTCCCTGGTAAAAAAAGATACCGATTCAATGAATGAGTTTCCAGCCTTATTTTATATCAGGAAAGATCAGCCAGAAGTCTTTTCATGGAAAGGGATTTAAATGAATTTAACCCTCTCGCTGGCTCAGCTTTATATTACCCCTGGAAAAGTGGATCTCAATTTACAAAAAGCACTCAGCGCCATTGAAGAGGCCGCCCGGCAAGGCAGTCAGATCATTCTTCTTCCAGAGTGTTGGAGCAGCGGATACGATCTGGAAAACGCCTCACGCCATGCCGCTCAGACACCCCAAATACTCACTGAGTTAAGCCAACTGGCCAGGCAGTTTAACCTCTGTATCGGTGGTTCACTTCTGGAAAACTCACCCACTGGGATTTTCAATTCCTTCCTCTGGCTCGATCCGCAACATGCAGACCCCATTCGATACCGCAAAATTCACCTGTTCCGCCTTATGGATGAGCACCGCTGGCTTCAACCCGGTAACAGCCTGCAAATGGCTTCTACCCTGTGGGGAAAAGCCGGGTTGGCCATCTGTTATGATCTCCGCTTCCCGGAATTGTTCCGTTCTTATGCCCTTCAGGGGGCTGATTTTTTCTTTCTGAGCGCAGAATGGCCCGCAAAGCGGATTCACCATTGGAAAATTCTCACCCATGCCCGCGCCATTGAAAACCTGAGTTTCCTGTTTGCAGTCAACTGTATCGGTCCGGCCACTCGAGATGAGTTTGGTGGTTGCAGTATGGTTATCTCACCCTGGGGCGAAACCCTGGCCGAAGCCAGCTCCAGGGATGAAGAACTCCTGACTGTGACCGTGGATATCGACCAAATCTCTCGGGCGCGAAATTTCCTGCCGATTTTCCAGGATCGCCGCCCGGATATTTATCCGTTGAGCTCTTAAGGCAGCCGGTGTAATATCACCGCAACATTGTCCCGGTAAACTTCTTTCCAGCCAGAGGTCACCCTTAACTCCCTGACCAGCGCCGATTCCGTGGGCATTAGCACCCATTGAACGTCATAACGGGCCAGAATTTCCTGCCAGCCTCCATCAAGAGTAAGGACTTTTTCATATTCCCGGCTCAAAGTCTCGCCGTAGAAATCCGTCTGGCCATCAATAAAAACAGTAATCCCTGGCCATGCACGATACAGAAGGTATCCCCCCCATGGAAAATAATTAAATACCTTCCCCGATTGCGGATTTTCTTCTACCCAGTCCAGTGCGGCCACAGGAAATACCCGGGCATCGAAGGTATTACCCTGCCTGTTAAAATCGAGCCGAACCCCTTGATTCAATGCTAAACCTGCCAGCACTACCACCACTCCAGCCCAGAGCCACCCCCCAAACTGCTTTTCAATAACAAGCCACCGATCATCGAGAAGCCGCAAGCCTTCTGCCACCTGCAATCCCGGACGTAATCCGTCCACCAGTTTTTGAATCGCTATGGCCAGTACTGGAGCGACGATTATAGCGCTCAGAGGTATATTTCTCTGGCTGTATAACCCCATAACCAACCATCCACATACCAAAAAAATCTCTGGCGCTCTGAGACGTTTTTCCAGCAATCCAAAGGTCAGAAGGGCCAGACCAATCATTAATAGAAACGGCCAGGTACTGGGATGATGAAAATCGGGAGATAAATATTCCGCAGTATGCCCAACAAGATAGGCATTACTCACATAGCCAAGACTGGTGCTCCATAAACGGAGACCCACCGGGTTGATCAGGGTTGCAAGGAAAGAAATCAACCCTCCGAGAGCCATCCTCCATATCGATGATACCTGTATTTCCAGTGATCCTTCAATCCAGCGTTCCCAGATCAGGCCAGCCAGGAACAATACCCATACAGCAAACCCTGCCACAAATGCCCCATGGAAGTTGGCCCACATCCCCATCACAAACGGCATGACCACCAAAACCTGCCACTTCCCATGACGAATCTGATCCAGTAATCGAACCCAGATCACCAGAAATAAAAAAGTAAAAATATGGGGGCGGGTCAACCAGTGAAGGCTGGACGCCCCAATCGCCAGCAACGCACAAAACAGCCCCACAATCAGGCTCTGGCTCGCACGAATGCAGGCCTGGAAAACCAGGGTGAAAGCAGTGGCAATCACTATGGCAGTCAATAAAACCACTCCGTTTAGCCCCAGCCAGCGATAAGCAAGAGCAAAGGAAATTTGAGCCATCCATTCATGAGGGGTTAATTCCTGGCCAGTCATGGTGTGAGAGAAAAGATCAGTTGTAGGAATGCTCCGGGTTGCGATGATATACTCCCCAATCGTAAGATGCCGGCCCAGGTCTCCATCCACATTCATCATCGTCGGGCCAAGAGCCAGCACCCCCCAAAACAGAGCAACCCAGAACACCAGCCTGAGATTAGGCATGAGCATTTTTAACATCAGAAGCGATCTCCATCGGTACATCAAGGTTTTTCACCAATACCAAGTTCTTCAGGGGCTACCTTCTGGGAGAGGGCATAAAAAATGTGATAGTCACCAATGATCTTTTCCTTCCAGGTGATCCCAAACCTCTGAAAACCATCCGTGATCAGCCTGTCAAGAGCAGGGTTATTCGTGGTAATATATGCAACCCGCAGGCTAGACTTTACGAGATCGTCATAAGGAGCATACCGATTATCTCGACTGGTATACCGTAGATCGGTATGATAAGGCAAACGTGGAACGAACAGAAGGCTCTCAGATGATTGAAATGCCAGCGGATATGCAACCCAGTAATGAGTGTACCCGCGCGTCTCCCCCTGGTCTTTAAGAAATTGAATTAACTCTTCATCATACCGATGCTCAATAATGGTTGAGGCATGAAATTGTGTGGTTAATCCCGGGGGGTAGGTTAAACCGGTTTGCAGATTCCCGACAACCTGAAAGCTCACAATGCCCATCAGCGCTGCGCTCCTTAACCACCGGGGTAGCTGGCTATAACAGGCTCCTGTAGCTGCCATTAATGCCAGAGGAACTGCCAGAGGCAAGAAATACCGCCCCGAAGGATCGACTCCAAAGGCAGTAAATACGAAGCCGACGATTAGTGTCACCCCCACCCCCAGGAGAAGTCGGTACCCCTTTTGTACTTCTGTTTGACGCCTTGCCAGACGAGCACATGCAAACAGAAGAATCCCCCACCCTGCCACTGCGAACGGAATCAGAGGAAAGGCCAGCCATTCCACCGCCCAGGGTGGGCGCAGCCCAAAGATCACAGGTATCCCGAGTAACACAAAGTAAACCAGATGCAATCCACTCCGCGCCAGCCACGGCACCTGTTCTACTGAAACTGCCGAGCCGGTCAACTCCGCAACGAGCTGATACCAGCCATGGTGCAGAGCGTACCACCACCACGGAAAAGCCCCCAGAAATCCCCCCAATCCAATCCAGAGAAACATCTTCCCCATCTTATGAATATTTTGGCGGTGATGAACAATCAGAAACACCAGAGCAGGTACAACATAGACCATGGTCAATGCATTTGCCCAAAGGCCCAAGCCAGCCAGCCCACCCCATAAGAAAGCCTCTACAACCCGAAACCGCCTCCAGAGTCTGACGGTAAGCAGTAATATGAAGTTACCCAGCAACAGAGCTTCTCCATATCCCCCAAGCGAGACCGTGGTATATAAAGTCATATTAACCGTTGGAATACTCAGCAAACCCGCGGCAATCAGCCCTACCTTATCTGAAGAAAACATCTCTTTTCCAAGAAAGTAGGTCGTAAGCAGGAGACCAAGGTAGAGCAGACTTTGCACCGCACGAATCACCCAGATATGTTCCCCAAAAAGGAGAAAGCCTAGCGAAACGAGTCCGGCATCCAGGCTTCCCATGTAACTCTGGCCATAAAAAAATACGGGCCTTTCCCCTTGGAGGATATGTCGGGCCATCAATCCAACTACCGCTTCATCTGCATTGAAAGGTACGTGCCCTGAAAAGATCAACCAGCCTTTCCAGCCCATGGAAACGAAGATAATAAAAGTAAGGATCAGAAATTCCAATTTTATAATTTTCTTCAAGGCTTCCTCGAAAAAATTAATAAACCCTTACTGCCGTACATGTCCGTTTCGATCGTTTTCACCAGATGATATTCCTGGAGAAATTTTGGTTCACGCAACAGCCCACGCCTTCCATACACCTCCAGGATCACTACCCAATCAGGCCTGGTATCAAGAATAAGACGGGGGGAGACGGCGTAGTTAATCACATAAAGATCCGAATTAAGGGGATAGTACCGAGTGGCAATGGGAGAGTTCAATCCCACCAGATCAAGGATACGCAGGTTAGTATCAAACCCCAGCACACCAACATCTCCAGCCGCCAGAGTATCTCCAGGCTGAGCCATCTCCTTCACCCATTGAGCTGCCTCTTTGTAGAGCAGTTCCAGCTGAATATATGCCATGTCTGGCGCAGGTCGTGTCGGGCCGTGGTCAGGGTGCCATCGCCAGTCCAGCAACATAGAAACCATAGCCAGCCCCGTCAGGGTTGCCCCCACGCCAAGGATGACCCAACGCCGTTTACTCAAAGATGAAATGACCCTGGCACCTCCAAAGAAAATAAGAAAAATCCATACAGGAAGAGGAGGAGTCAGATACCAGCGGAAAATGAGGGGATTGGGTAAAGCAAAGGCGACAAAATACAACCATGGATACAGGAGATAAGGAAGAAAACGAGGCTCTCTGCGAAAAATTGTGAATGTTCCAACCAGCGCGAGAAATGGATACAAAAATAGCCCCACCATCACACTGGCCGGGTAACCCAGAAGATTGTAATCCATAAAAGGGGTCGCATAATGCTGTAATAAACGGATTAAAGCGGCCCCCGGTTCTAAGCGATACGCCAGGATTTTTGCCTGAACCGATTGTGGAATGGGATTTCCAAAAAATGTAATCGAAAATATAAGCCACAATGCTACCGGTAAGCCCGCTGCCACAATGGCTCGGAGTGGCATCTTCTCTCTTCCTCTAAGGGCCTGAATAACCCAAAACAAACCCAGCGGGGCAAAGAGAAGTGTGGTATCCACCCGCGTCAGAAATGCCAGTGCGCCAAGACTCCCGGTAAGGGCATATCTCCGCTCCAGAAAGGCCCATACCCCTCCGGTAAGCAAACACACGACCAGGCTTGTTTCCATGCCGCCAATGGCAAAAGTGACCGAAAACGGGGCAATCGCCCAGAGGATTCCCGCCGCCAGCCCTGCCCCCGAGGAACCCGCCTTTTTCCCCAGGTTCCACAGTAAAAGACAGGTAATTCCATCAGCAACAGTGTTGATAGCCAGAGCCAGGCTGGAGAAATCCGCATCCTGCCCACCGGTCAGCATTCCCATGCCAGCCAGCAACAAGGTGTAAAGAGGAGTGGTCGTACCGAGAACTTTCTCCCCAGGGTTGTATACAAAGCCATACCCGCTCAGCAAATTACGGGCATATCGAAACGTTATATACGCATCATCAATCGTGCGCGGCCCAGGGATCATCCTGGCAAGAATGGCGAGAGCCACGAGGAAAATCGTAATGCCCCATCGAAATGGTTTCATAACCAAAATTATAGCCCGGCTCTTCCGGCCGGGCTTTACGGTTCCCTATCAAACGGTTACGGTAGACGTGAAACCACCACTTATCCGATTGTTTTATGATACACCCGATGATTCTTCCATGGCACTCCACCAGCGGTAATCATGTCTTTTCGAATTTGAACCGCGGTTTCTGCCATCTGAGTCAATTCTCCTTCTGTAAAACGCGAATCCTGCAAAACCCGGGCCATCTCATCATAAAGCAAAGTATTTCCCCCTCTGCCATGGAATTCCGGTAAAACCCCCACCCCGTTGAGAGAGATGAAGTGTGTTCGGTTTAACTCCAGGAAAATATCCACCAGCCCCCAGGGAGTGATCCGCCCACCCTGCCGCTGTAAAGCCGCCGACACATCCGGGAAACCAAACATGAAGCCGACTACATCATCATTGTAGGTGATAATTTTAATCAGCTCAGGAACGGCCACCACCAGTAAATTATCCAGTGCGAACTTGATTTCATTCTGAGTCAGTGGATAATATTCCCAGTTATTCACAAAAGTTTTGTTGTAAGCCTCGCCAATCTTCGGTGCCCAGGCTTTCAATTCTTTCTTCGATTTAAAATTGATCACCTTGAATTTCCCTCGTTCACGGACGCGCCGGGCAACTTCTCGGATTTTATCCGGAACGGTGAAATTATCTCGCGTGAGGTGACAGGAAACAAAATCCACCTCTTTCTCAAAACCCATTGCTTCCATCAAACGCGGGTAATAATCAAAATTATAGTTCATCATCGTCATCATCTGGCGATGCTCGAAACCTTCTACCAGAATGCCATATCCATCAAAGGGGCTGAGTCCCTTCGGGCCAACAATTTCTGTTAATCCACGCTCCTTGCACCACTCTTCGGCCCGGGCAAACAGGGCTTTGGCCACCTCGAGATCGTTGATTACATCAAACAGATAAAATTGCGCCTTCTTTGTGCCATGATACTGGTTAAATGGGCGGTTTTCCAGGATTGCCAGCCGCCCAACCACTTCTTTGCCCCTCAGGGCAATAAAAAAGTCTCCATCGGAGTGTTCAAAGAAAGGATGTTTTTTTCGATTCAACATCAATTTAATGTCGCTGTAAAACGGCGGCACCCATTGCGGTGTTCCCCGATACAGATCGTAATGGAACTGGACAAAACGATGAACCTGAGCCGACGAAGTGGTGTCAACTTTCTCGACAGTGACCATAAGTTCCTCCGCACAAAAAAAGGATGATCATTGAGTATACACCTGAAGGCTTTATTCGATACGCAAAGAGTTCGCTATCAACCCCCTGTTTTTACCCCTTTCTGCCATGAGGAAAAAACCCGGACTGTCATTTGACCGCAGGAACAAAACTATTTATACTCAATTTATCATATTACGAGAGAGTAACCATGCCCAACCGTTTGATTTATGAATCCTCACCATATCTTCTCCACCACGCCGAAAACCCCGTAGAGTGGATGCCCTGGGGAGCGGAAGCATTTGAGAAGGCAAAAACGGAAGATAAACCCATTTTTCTATCGATTGGCTATTCGTCCTGTCACTGGTGCCACGTGATGGCGCATGAATCTTTCGAAGACCCTGAAGTAGCCAGGATCATGAACGAGCATTTCATCAACATCAAAGTAGATCGTGAAGAGAAACCAGAGATAGATAGCATTTACATGAACGCTGTCGTTTCGATGACCGGACAGGGCGGCTGGCCATTAAGTGTATTCTTGACTCCCGAAGGTGAACCTTTTTTTGGCAGTACATATTTTCCGCCCCAGCGACGGTATGGTATGCCTTCCTTCAGTGAGGTTTTACTGGCGGCCGCCAGGGCGTGGGAAAAAGACCGGCAGGAAATTCGCAACACGGCACACAGGCTCACCGCCCATATTTCCACCTACGCTTCCTGGGGACATTCTCCCAACCATGAACTTCGCTCCGAAGCGCTCCCTCAGGCCACCCGGGCCATCCTCTCTACGTACGATTGGCAGTTCGGAGGCTGGGGACCAGCACCGCGTTTCCCTCAACCCATGTCCATTGAGTTCCTTCTGTTACAGGGTACTCGTGGTAACTCCGAAGCCCGGCAGGCCGCTCTGCACCATTTGCGGGTTATGAATCGTGGCGGCATCATGGATGTTGTCGGTGGAGGTTTTGCACGCTACAGCACCGACGATCATTGGCTTGTCCCGCATTTCGAAAAAATGCTTTACGACAACGCCCAGCTGGCTCTGGCATACCTGCACGGAGGCTTACTGGAAAAAGACGAACTGCTGCTTGCAACCGCAACAAAAACTCTGGACTTTATACTTCGAGAGTTAACCCACCCGGACGGAGGTTTTTATAGCAGTCTTGATGCAGATTCAGAAGGTGTAGAGGGCAAATTTTATCTGTGGTCCCATGCAGAATTAAAACAGGCCATCAATTCAGCGGATGACTTTGAATGGTTCAGCCAGGTTTATGATCTACCAGCTTCGGGCAATTTTGATGGTCAGATCATTCTGCAGCAGAAAATTGGTCTCGAGCAGTTAGCTCATCAATCCGGGTCTTCCCTTCAAGAGGTGCAAAAGCGATTGGATGCCATCCATCAGCGATTGCTGGAGGTTCGTTCCAGTCGGAGCAGGCCATCCACCGACGATAAGGTGTTATTGTCATGGAATGGTCTGGCATTGCGTGCACTGGCAGAGGCTGCCCGATATCTGCACCGCGCAGATTACTTAAAAGCGGCTCAGAAAAATGCAGATTTTCTCCTCCATCATCTCCAGAAGAACGGAACACTCTACCGTTCCTGGCGAAATGGCAAAGTCACTCAGCAGGCTTTCCTTGAAGATTATGCCTCGTTTATTCTGGGATTACTATCTCTCTACCAGACAGATTTCAATCTCCGCTGGTATCAGGTGGCCCACGTCCTTACAGAAGAGATGATAACGCAATTCCACGATCCGGCAGGCGGTTTTTTCGATGTCTCCCCTCATGAAGAAGTCATCCTTTACCGCACCAAAGACTTCCAGGATCAGGCTACACCCTGTGGGAATTCTCTTGCTACCCTGGTACTGCTCCACATGGCCGAATTCACCGGTGAAAATCGGTATCGTCCTCTGGCAGAATCCAACCTGGCCACCTTTCAGGACATGATGATCCGGCACCCCACTGCATTTGGGTGTTGGCTTCAAGCGCTGGATTTTTCAATCGGCCCAACGAAACAACTTGCTCTCATCTTCCCCGCTGAGATATCGGAAGACAACCCCTTTATCAAAGTTTTATGGAATCAATTCCGACCCCGTCTGGTAACGGCTGTCCTCTCGCCACCTCCCGCCACTGAGCTTCACCCTCCTTTGGTACAACATCGCCCCCTCCAGAATAACCGAACCACCGCATACATTTGCGAAGGTTTTACCTGCAAACAACCTGTATACAGTCCAGAGGAAATGGATCAACAACTTTCAGGTCTGCCAACCATGGCAGCTTGAGCGAAGAGCCATGTCGACGCTGTCAATGCAAAATAGAAATGTCCCCTGA